>Ga0209916_1000014_pt1:350000-590770 | contig 590770 bp, 559 predicted proteins | sample ThiBio_1000_plan_FD_183956 | JGI IMG/M metagenome (GOLD analysis project Ga0209916, IMG submission 183956) | Wastewater bioreactor microbial communities from Cape Town, South Africa - Thiocy_solids_2 (SPAdes) | ecosystem: Engineered > Bioreactor > Thiocyanate-remediating >... | reverse complement strand
TGGCCGGCGGCGAGACGGCGGGCATTCCGTTCGCCGCCTGGCTATCGGACAAGATGGGCCTGCCGATGGTCTATGTGCGCAAGAAGCCGAAGGGGTTCGGCCGCAACGCCCAGATCGAGGGCAGCCTCGGCGAAGGCGCGCGCGTGCTTCTGGTCGAGGATTTGACCACCGATGGCGGCTCCAAGCTGAAATTCGCCGAGGCGATCGGCCATGCCGGGGCGCATGTCTCCGACACGTTCGCGGTCTTCTATTACGACATCTTCCCCGAGACGCCGGCGAGGCTGGAGGCGGCCGGCATGCGGCTGCACTATCTCGCCACCTGGTGGGACGTGCTTAAAGTATGCCGCGACGAACAACGCTTCGACGCCGCGACGCTGACCGAGGTGGAGCGCTTCCTCAACAACCCCATCGCCTGGTCCTCCGCCCATGGCGGCATCTCAGAACTGCCGTGACAATCGCCAAAGGACAAACCATGTTGTTTAACGAGTTTCTCACGGGCCTCAGCCAGCAGGGCGGCAGCGTACGCGCCTACGATAAATGCGCCCGCGAGGCCCGCGCGCGCATTGCCGGCGAGCCAGAAAACGCTGCGGCCCTGCATCTGATCGCCTATGCGGCGCAGCATTTCGTCGACGCCTATGACGATCAGCCGCTGACGGTCGAGATGGCGGCCAGGGAGTTCGATTATTTCAGCGAGATCGTCGGGATCCTGGACGGGGGCTATTCAGTCGGTTCCGCCGATGCCAGGGTCGCGGCCTTGAACAAGGTCGCCCAGATGCTGGCTTCCGGGCTGCCGAGCTAAAGCCGCGCCATCGCCTTGCGGGCCGGCGGCGCGGCCGCTGAAAAGATACGCCGGCAGATCGGCGTGCTTCATGGCGTTCTCGAAGGCGAAGTCTGCGAGGCTGCGGATGGTCCCCGTCCCTGCCTCGCTGGCGCTGTCGAATCCGAGGTCGAGTTCGTGACCGGGCGCGCGGATGCTGTCCACCCTCAGATAGGCCGCCCCCAGATGATGCGTCAGGAAGGCGCGCGTCAGTTGTTGCTGTGTGGCGAGGATGGTGGAAAACAGCCGCGCGTTGCGGAGCCAGCGTATGACGCCATAATTGCGACCGAGGCGCTGGGGCACCGAGAAATTCGACGTGGTCGTCCCGATCGAGAGCATGCGGATGCGCTCCCGCGGCAGGCCGAGATAATATTCCGCCTCGTGCAGGCCGACGAGATCGGGAGCGTTGGCGAAGAGCGCGCCATCGGTATAGAGGCTGCCGCCGAGCGCTGCCATGGGGAAGAAGGTCGGAGCAGCTGTCACCGCCAGCCCGATATCGGCCATGCGCAGCCCGGCATGTTGCGACCAGTCCTTGTTGTGCGGCGTCTTGAAGATTTCGATCTGGCCGGTCGTCATGTTGACTGCTGGAATGGCGAGCCGGCACCTGGCCTCGCCGAGCGTCGTTTCGGCGCCGAGCAGTCCGGCGAAGGATTCCCGCAGAGGCGCATCTGAATAGCGCGGCCCCCAAAGGTCGCGGATGAAGGAGCCGATTAGCCCGATTCCCCAGCGGGCCGAGCGCGGCTGGAAGATGGAGGGACCGTCGCGGATGATTGCCGCTTCGATCTCGGTGGCCGGAATCTCCAGCGAGAGCGCCATGGCGGTGATGGCGCCGACCGAGGTGCCGCAGACGAGGTCGAAATGGCGCGCGATCGGCGCGCCGGCAGCCTCTTCCATGCGCGCAAGCACATGCGCGGAATAGAGGCCCAGATAGCCGCCGCCGCTCAGGCTCAGGATACGGAACGTGCCGTCAGGAGACGGGCTTCTCCAGAACCGGCTATCCGGGCTTCCGGTGGCTTGCGCTTCATGCGGTTCTGGCACTGTGCCGTTCATTAAGGCGATCCGACGGCTCGAAGGGTCCCGCCGCGAGGCGTGGTGCGGGCGCGCCGGGCAACAATCGCTATCACAATCCGTGCGGAATGGAAAAGCATATGGCCACCGGTAACCATGGCGGGCATTCCCGGTAGCCGCTCGTCCGCGTTTGGATTATCTGTTGACTGCGCGCCCGGTGGACGGCCCGGCGCGCGTTGTTCGCATCCGGAACAGGCACGACCCGGGGCTCTGTCTTGCTGGTTTAATTCAATGGAAGACGACGACAATCGCGTTGGGCAGCGCCGCGGACCCGAAACGGGCGCGCGCATGTCGATTGCCGGCCTGGCCCGGAGCGGTGCGGTCGCGGGCGTGATCAAGCTGGCGAGCGCCGGCCTCTCCTTCCTGATGTTCGTCGTCGTGGCGATGGTCACGGACGAGCGCCAGTTCGGGCTCTACAGCGCCACCTATGCCGGCGCCAGCCTGGTCTCGTTCTTCGCCAGCGTCGGCCAGCAGAGCACGGTGCTGCGCTTCTGGCCGCAATATGCCGAAGGTCACGATCTGCGCTCGGCGCACGGATTGATGATGCGCGCGATCGCGGTCTGCATCGCCGGTGTTGCGGCCTCCGGGCTCCTTGTCGTGGCTATCGCCTTCGCGCCCTATGCCGGAGAACACACGCCGGAATGGACCCCGCTATGCCTGTCGGCGGCCATTCTTTCCTGCGCGCTCGGCTGGTCCGAATTCATTTCTGGTGCATTCCGCGCCAAGGGCGTCCTGGTCTGGGGCCTTCTTCCGCGCGACGTCATCTGGCGCGGCGCGGTGATCGCGGTCGTGGTCGCCCTGCATTTCTTCGGCTTTGAAATCAGCGCGGTTGCGGCAACGCTGATCACGGCAGGCCTGCTTGTCGCGACGGTCCTGCCGCAAACCATCGTGCTTTTCGTGCAGACCCTTCATGCCGAGCGCGGCCCGCTGTCGAGCGCGCAGAAGCATGAGTTCAAGAAGGTGACACTCGGCCTGTGGGGCGTAACGTCCCTGTCGCCGGCTTTCGGTCAGGTCGGCACACTTATGGTTGCCGCCATCCTGGGGTCGGAAATCGCCGGTGCCGTTTTCGTCGCCGACCGCACCACACGGCTGGTGGTGCTGGCGCTGAGCGGACTCAACCAAGCGCTGGCTCCGGAGATTTCAGCCGCGTTCTACGCCGGCGACAAGCCCCATGTGCAGCGTGCCACCGCCTTCACCGCGCTTGGCGCCTTCGTGGCGGCGCTGATTATCCTCGCCATCTTCTGGGCTTTCGGACCCTTCATCCTGGGTATCTTCCAACCCGCCTACACGACGCCGACCATGCATGCCGTGCTCATGATCTTCGGTCTCGGCGCGACGGTGGCGGCCGCCTGTGGCCCGATGGAGCTTGTACTCCAGCTCACGGGGCTGCAGCACTCGGCCCTGAAGCTGCTCGTTGTCGTCAACGTGTTCGGCCTCGCCCTGATGGCGCTGCTCACCTGGCTGTTCGGCCCGATCGGCGCCGCGCTCGGCGCGGCGGCGACCGTGGTGGCATGGAACGTCGCGGGCGTTGCTGTCGCGTCGCGTTCCGTCGGCATCAATCCGTCCGTCCTCGGCCTCATGGGCGAGCGGTTTTCGGGACCGTTCGGATTCGCTCCGCGCAGTGCTCCGTGAACGCGCCCGGCGGGTATCTCCCCATGAAGATCATCCAGGTCCAGACACAGGCGGAAGCGGCTGGCGCGCAGCGTGTCTCCGATATGGTCGGGACAGGCTTGCGGAAGCGCGGGCACGAGGTCCGTACCGTCTTCATGTACCGCAAGACCGGCGCCTATGACGGCGACCCCTTTGCCGATTTCGTTCTCAAGGAGCCACCGTGCGGGCTCGCTGGCCAGATCCGCGCCTCCGCGGGGCTGATGGCCTATCTGTGCCGGGCCCGGCCGGACGCCGTGATCTCCTACCAGCATTATGGCAACATCTTCGGCACGATCGGCGGAAGGCTGGCGGGCGCGCGGCACATCATCGCCAACCAGAACGGCGCACCTCAGAAACATGGATTGATGGGGCTCGTGACCAAGCTCGACAAGCTGATGGGGATACTCGGCCTCTATCAGGCGAACGTCGTCAATTCGGCCTGGACGGAGGCGCAGTTCGCGGATTACCCGTCGGTCTACAGGCGGCGCATCCGCCGCATCGACCACGGTGTCGAGGTGCCTGCCCGACATTACGACAAGGCCGCGGCACGAGCGGCTTTCGGCCTGCCGCGCGATGCATGGCTGGTGCTTTCCTCCGGGCGACTGACACGGAGCAAGAACCATATCGCGCTGATCGGCGCGCTGAGCAAATTGCCCGACCTCCATGTCGCACTTGCCGGGGTGGGGCCGGAGCGCGAGCCGCTCGCCGCCTTTGCCGAGGAGCATGGCGTATCAGGCCGGCTGCATTTTGCCGGCGAGGTGCCACCCGCGCGCATCTACGAATTCCTCGCGGCCGGTGACGCCTATGTGTTTCCCTCCGTGGACGAAACCTTCGGCCTGGCCGTCGTGGAAGCCGCGATCGCGGGGCTTCCCGTGGTCGCCAACGGATTGCCGGTTCTGCGAGAGGTGCTCAGCACCGAGGCCGGCGAACCGGCGGCGCTCTTCGCCGAGGATGCCAATGTGGCGGATATCACGCTGGCGCTCGCAGACTTGATGCAAAAGCCCGACCTTGCCCTCCGGCTCGCCGATCTCGGGCGCGGGCTCGCCGTGCGCTATTCGCCCTCGGCGATGTGCGGGGGCTACGAGCGGCTGCTGGCCGATTCCTGAGCCGGAAGGACATTCATCTCTTCCGCACGGCGGCGATGCCGTCGATCACTTCCAGGCGGCCGACGCGGTTCAGCGTATGGATTTGCGGGTAGGGCCAGTCGCCCTGCGCCCCGATGGGAACGGGATCGGAAAGCCGCACATTATCTTCATCGAGTTCAAGGAGCTCGGATAGGCCGAGGCCGCCGCCATAGCCCTTCGTCCCGTCCTGGACGGGCATGAGGATGCGGCTGCCGATACGTTGGAATGCGCCGCCAGGCCGCGCCTTGCCACGGTCGATCAGGATGGGGTTTCGCCGGTGCGGCGTCCATGGCCCTTGCAGCGACGGAGCGTGGAAGAGGACAAGCGTGTCGGAGGTGCTGCCATGGCCATCGCGGTCTGTGGCGAAGAGCCAGAGCTGGCCGTCATGTTCGAGAAGGGTGGCATCGGAGACCGCCATGCCGTCGAGAAGGATTGCCTCGGGCAGCCAGCGATCGGGAAAACGCTCCGCGCGGTATAGGGTGAGGCGATTGCTGGCGCTTGCCTCGGGCAGCATCCAGACTGCGCCGTCGCGCGCGAATATTTGCGGATAGGAAAGATGGAACGGCTCTTCCAGGACCGGAACCGGCGCGGAAGGCATTCCTGCCGTGTCGATTTCGACGACCGAGATCAGCGCCTTGCCGGTTGCGTGCGGATAGTCCTCGACGAAAATGAAATGGCGGCCCTGCCATTCGAAGGGGAAGGGGTCGGCATAGAAATGGGAGCCGTCGTCCGGCACCTGCCGCCATCCCGTGCCGAGTTCCCCGGTTTCCGCGATGCCCGGCCCGCCGATGAAGCGATAGCCGACGCGCCAATGGGCGTTGCGAAAGCGGACGCGCCTGAGCGCTTCGCGCCCGAGCCTGGGCAGGGCGGAAAGGGCATAGGGGCGCAAGAACGGCGGATGGCGGTGCTTCGCACCTGCCTCCCTGTTCCCTTTCCACAAGGGAGAGGGGGCGCTCTCACAGGCGATTGACCTGACGTGCGCGGCCTCCGGCGTCCCGTCCGCCATGCGTCCGGCGAGCGAGACGGCGAGCGTGATCGCGCGGGCGAACACGTCGTCGGCGCCCAATATCGCGGATTCGCGCTTGTCGATCATCGGCGCGGCGCGGGCGACGATCCTGCCATCGAGGACGGCTTCGATGTCGGGCAGTCGCCCTTCGGCAGTGGCGGCCAGCACGGCGGCGTCGGAGAAAGAGCCGTCGAAGGCGAGCCTGAGCGTCGGCATGCCCTCGTCAGATGCCGTTCCGGCGAGGTCGAGGCGAAACATGGCCGGCGGGGCCGTTACCGGCGCGTCCGCGATATCGACTAGTCCCGCCAGGCCCGGGCCGGCGCGGCCGAACAGCCGCCTCTCGAATGCCGAGGCAGCCCGTATCGCAAGCGGCCATCCGCGGTTGCCCGGTGCATAGGCGACGCCGATATCGTGGCCAGCGGCCAGCAGCCTCTCGATCAATATCTTCTGCCAGAGACGGGCTCCTGATCGAGAAACGAGGATTTCGATAGCGGGCAATGGGTTTCCCTGGATCCGAGTTTTGTCGCGCGCCTATCCGTGGCGCATAAAGCCGGCGCGAGATTTCCGGCGCAATCGGCGCGAAGGCATGCCGTGACGTTACCCGCAACCCGTAAACCAATTTGCCAACATTCGTTTGACTCGGTGGGCCCCTGGCGGTGACCATGACGAGTAACGGTTTTCCTCGGAACCGGGTCCGCCTTTTCATGTTCTACGTTTCGGTTGAGAATTCCTTCGACTTCCGGTCAAGGGAATATGTCGATCTCTTCGAGAGGTCGGCGGCCACTCCGTTCCAGAGCCCGGTCTGGCTGGCGGTGCTCTATGGCCAGTTGCTGGCGCATAATGCCGCCAGTCCCCTGATCCTCGTCGTGCGCCGCAGCGCCGATGGCGGATTGGCGATGGTGCTGCCGCTCCTGCGCCGCCGCTATTCGATGCTCCAGGTGGTGGAATTCGCCGATCTCAGAACCTCCGACTATGTTTCGCCGGTGACGGATGCCGCGACTTTCGCTGTGGTTCTGGCCGACCCGGACTGCGTTGAGCAGATTCGCGCGCTCACGCGTCCATATGATCTGCTGCGCATCGGCAAGCTTGCCGACGATGCGCTGGCGCTCGAACTTCTTTTCGGCATAAGCCGGCGCGAGGCGATGGGCATGAGCGCCTACGCGGCACCTCTGGCCGAAAGCTTCGATCTATGGCGCGAACAGTTTCCGCGCTCCTACCGCAAGGAACTCGACAAGAAGTCGCGGCAATTGCATCGGCGCGGCACGGTCCACTTCCAATGCGTCGAGAACAAGGAGCAGATTGCGCGGACGTTCGAGGCGCTCAGGGTCTATCGCGGACTGCGCTTCGGCAGCGGCGAGGACGGTACCGGCGATCTCCTGCAGGTGCCCGCCTATTACGATTTCTATCGGAGTGTCGCTGTCGAGGGACGAGACCACCTCATTCGTACTTATGCGATCACGGTGGACGGAAGGGTGGTGGCCGGAGCACTCGGGCTTGTCGCCCGGTGCGGCTCCGTCCTGGTCGTCCTGAGCGGTTTCGACCATGACGGCTTCAAGAATCAGTCGCTCGGTAGCCTCCTTTTCGAACAGATCGCGCGCGATACCATCGAACGTGGCGGAAGGACGCTCGATTTCACCATCGGCGACGAGCCCTACAAGCTGACTTTCGGCGCCCGGCCGTCGCCGATGTGGCGGATGTCGCGCGCCGGCAGCCCGTTGGGACGTGCCGCGGAGGTGCTGGTCGGCCGGATACCGGCGGCGAAGGCGCTGGCGCGCCGCTGGTTCCACGGCTCGCGCGATACGCGCAAGCCTCCGCATCCGATCGCGGCGAACGCCGCCACTTCGGAAGAGCAGGCGGCTTCCTGATAAAGGGCGAGGAGGGATCCGGCGGGCCCGCGTTCCTGATAGCGAATGCGCTATGCGGCCTGGCTGCGCAGCCGGCGCAAGGTTGCGCCGACTGCCGGCGCGTGGCGGTCGATGCTGTCGACCAGGCGCCGGCGCGAAAGAAGCATCAGCCGGCGGGTGCGCCAGCGCAAATCCGTCGCGACGGTGAGGCTGCGGCGATATTCCGCCAGACGAAGCGAGTTCTGGTCGACCGCCTGCTTCTCGGCGTCGTCATAGAAGGCCGCGATCTTGGAGGCCGGCATGCCCGATGTCCGCAGCCATTGCGGTACGTGCACGGTGCACAGTCTTTCCACGTCGGTCAGAAGGCGGCTGACGCCGGTGCCGGCGGCCGGACAGGAAGTCTGGTAGGCGTCGCCGATGAGGACGACGCCGGCCTTGCGGCAATTCTCGGCGACCGTGATATCCATCAGCCAGTTCTGCACCCGGTCGACGATCTCGAAATCGCCGAACACTTTCGGCAGACCGGGCAGCGTGGCGAGCAGCGTCTCCTTCGGGGTTTCGCGGAATTCCCTGACCCAGGGGTCGCGATGATCGCGGAAGGTGAAGAGGTTCGCCCGCGTGCCGCCTTCGACCGGAAAGAAACTCAGATAGTCGATGCCGTCCGAGACCTTTTCGCCGTAGTAAGTGAGGGCCGGGTAGCGGAAATCCGTGCCGTCGGCCGGCTTGACGCTAAAGCCGAAGGTCAGCGACTGCTGTTGATGGACGAAGCGGCGCTTGATGCCGAGCGTGCGGCGCAAAAGATCGCCCATCCCGGTCGCCAGCACGATCAGCCTGGCGTTCACCGTTCCCTGGTCGAGGATCGAGACCGTCTGCCGGTCGACCCCTGTCTCGAGGTCGTCCACGCGTCCGACGATGAAGCGCACGGTGCCGGGAAGCTGCGCCCGCATGGTCGCGACGACGCTCTCGTAGAGGAAGCCGTAATGCCGTGTCCGGGTGCGGTCGAGGATGCGGCCCCTGCGGACGTTGACGATCTCGTCGAATCCGGTGGTGCTCGCCTCCAGCGCGCCGAGAAGGTCCAGCCTTTTGAGGATGGCGGCCTGTTCGCCGCCGATCTTCTCGACCCGGAAGTCGGGCGGATAGACGGCGTGGCGGTCGATCAGCGTGACATCGTAGCCGGCGCGCGCCAGCGTGATCGCGGCAAGCGTGCCCGACAGGCCGCCGCCGATGACGGCGATCTCGGTTTCGATCGCGAAGCGCGAAGCGGCTTCGTCCGTGGGGCGGCCGCTCATTTCGAGTATCGCAGCAAGGCGTAGACGGCGATGGGATTGGTCGTCAGATAGCGCCAGAAAAGCCGGCGCGGCTCCATCATTGTGCGCCACAGCCATTCGAAGCCGGCGCGCTGCATCCATTGCGGCGCGCGCGCGTTCTTGCCCGAAATGTGGTTGAAGAGCCCACCCGACGTCTTGATGACTCCGACATTCGGCAGGAGATGCGAGTAATCGAGCACGAATTGCTGCTCGGTCGGCACGCCGAGCCCCAGCCACAGAATGTCGGGCGCCAGATCGTCGATTTCGCGGAGCTTGGCGATGAGCGCCTCGCCCTTGAGGAAGCCATGGCAGCGGCCGACGATGCGCAGATCCGGATAGGCCTTGCGCAGGGCCGCGGCGGCGCGCTCGTTCTCCTCCTCCTCGGAGCCGAACAGGTAGAAGCTTGCGCCGGCGCGTTCGGCGAGGCGGGCGACATCGTGAACGAGATCGGTCGTCGCGACACGCTCGGGCAGGGGCATGCGGCACAGGAACCGCGAGGCGATCACCAGCGGTTGCCCGTCGGCAAGGATCTGGTCGGCGGCGAGGAAGAGGGCGGCAAGCTTAGGGTCGCGGCTGGCGCGTGCGATCGCCTCGCCGTTCACGGAGGTGAAATAGAGCGGCCGGCCGCCGCGCTTGCGTGCCGTCGCGGCGCGGACCATCAACTCGGCGGCGCCGCTTCGGTCCAGCACGCTGATCGGCATGCCGCCGACGCGGACGGTAGGAACCTCGTTCAAAAGTTTCCCGAATGAGCGATCCAGCAGCATCTTGGCGCAACAAACCTCGTCGGCGCTGCGACCAGTGGGGGCGCGGCGAAGAAATGATCTTGCAGGGCGCCCGAAAGGCGCGGTGTTCCGTGGGAAGGGCCGATGTTCGTCGACGTTTTGGCGCGTCAATCCCGACCGGCTTGCCGCCGCCCGTTCGGTGTGCCTCACCCCGCTTCTGCCAAGCATATGTAGCGAGATTTTACTGCGGAGCTAAGGGGTATTCTTAAACATTAGTTAATGAATAAATATTTAGTAAAATAGTATTATAAGTAGACTTCTAATCCTGCAAAAAGCAGAGCAGCGCTGCTTTTTCCGGACGTCGGCGATCCTCTCAGGGGAGCATTGGACCCGTCATCGGCCGGCGTCGGTCAGAAGCTTCTCGTTCTCTTGGCTCAAGGTCAGCCGGGCACCGCGCACCAGGCTTTGCAACTGCGCAACGGAGGTCGCCGAGGCGATCGGTGCCGCGATGCCCGGCTGCGCGTTGATCCAGGCAAGCGCGATCTCGGCATGGGCGGCGCCGGTGTTCCGCGCGACCTTGTCCAGAGCCGCCAGGATATGCTCGCCTTTCCGGTCGAGATATTTCGCCACGCCCTTGCCGCGCGGGCTTTTTCCGAAATCCTTTTGCGAACGGTATTTGCCGGTAAGGAAGCCGGCGGCGAGCGAATAATAGGAAATGCAGCTCATCCCTTCCTTCACGACGAGATCCTGCACCGGGCCTTCATATTTGTCGCGCGTATAGAGATTGAACTCGTTCTGGAGCGTCTGGTAGCGTGGCAGGCTCTTCTCGTCGGCGAGTTTCAGCGCTTCGGAGAGCAAGGCGGCGTCATAATTCGAGGCGCCGATATGGCGGACCTTGCCTGCCTTGATCAGTTTGTCATAGGCCGACAGTGTTTCCTCCTGCTTCACGGTCGGGTCGGGCCAATGGCTCTGGTAGAGATCGATATAGTCGGTCTGCAGCCGCTTCAGCGATGCCTCGACCTCCTCCAATATCCATTTCGCCGACAGGTCCTTCTTCCCCTGTCCCATGTCGGAGCCGACCTTGGTGAAGACATGCACTTTTGCGCGGTTGCCGCGCGCCTTCATCCAGCGGCCGATGATCCTCTCGCTCTCGCTGTCGTTGCCGGGCACCCAGCGCGAATAGGCATCGGCCGTATCGATGGCCGTGAAGCCTTCCGCGACGAAAGCGTCCAGCACCTCGAAGGAGGTCTTCTCGTCGGCGGTCCAGCCGACGACGTTGGTTCCAAGCACAAGCGGGGCGATTTCGATGTCGGTGCGGCCCAAGCGGCGGTTGGCCATGACAGTCTCCGTGATTTCCAGATCAGGGACGAAGCTATGCTGCCATCCCCTTCAAGGGCGCACATATTTATTGGGCAGCAGACTCGAAACCGGCACGACCTCCTCGCCACTTCCGTCCGGTACGATCACGCGGGCACGAGGGGCATAGTCGCTGATCATCTCGCGGCACATGCCGCAGGGCGAGACGATCCTCGCCTTCGGATCGTCCGCCGAGGCCTGACGGACGGCTACGATCGTCTCGATCTCGTCGGCTTCGCCTTCGACGGACACCCGCCCGATGGCGACCGCTTCCGCACAGACGGAGATGCGGGTCACGTAGCATTCGACGTTGAGACCCACATGGATACGGCCGGAGCGCGTGCGAACGGCGCTGCCGACGGCATGCCGGCCCGGCCTGAAGCGCGCCTTCAGCACGGCGCGGGCAGCTTCGATCAGTTCTTCGTCGGAATCATTCAGCATGGCGCCGCACTATGCTTCAGGCGGGCTGGCAGGGAAAGAGGGAATGCCATGAGCTGAAGTCGATGTCGCGCAAATGGCCTCTCCGCCTTGCGGACGCAGGAGGTGGCGCGATATTGCCGGCCGATCCGGTTGGTCTCGTCATGCCGAGGCGTCCTCTTTCCGCATTGCAAGTTTTTGCATTGCAGGGTTGCCTTGTCGCGCGGGGTCGGCGATGGAAGAGCGCTGCGCGTGAACCTATCTGACTTCAAAAGGGAACCGGCGCTTCCCGCCGGCGGGATTGCCTGACATGAGCTACGACGTCGTCATCATCGGAACCGGACCGGCGGGCTATGTGTGCGCCATCAAATGCGCCCAGCTCGGCCTGAAGACCGCAGTGGTCGAAAAGGAAAAGACCTTCGGCGGCACCTGCCTCAACATCGGCTGCATCCCCTCCAAGGCGCTGCTCCATGCCTCGGAGATGTTTGCCGAGGCGGAGCATGCGCTGCCGGCGCTCGGCGTCAATGTCGGCAAGCCCAAGCTCGATCTCAAGGCGATGCTGGCGCACAAGGACGCGACCGTGGACGCCAACGTCAAGGGCGTCGAATTCCTCTTCAAGAAGAACAAGATAGACACGTTCCGCGGCACCGGCCGCATCGTCTCGGCCGGCAAGGTGGCCGTCGCCGGCGAGGACGGCAAGGAGACGGAAATCGAGGCGAAGTCGATCGTCATCGCCACCGGCTCGGATGTCGCCGGAATTCCGGGCGTCGATGTCAAGTTCGACGAGAAGGTGATCGTGTCGTCCACCGGTGCGCTGAGTTTCTCCAAGGTGCCGGCGACGATGGTCGTGGTCGGCGGCGGCGTCATCGGGCTCGAACTCGGCTCCGTGTGGGCGCGGCTCGGCGCCAAGGTGACCGTGGTGGAGTTCCTCGATACGATCCTCGGCGGCATGGACGGCGAGGTGGCGCGGCAGTTCCAGCGCATGCTTGCCAAGCAGGGGCTGGAATTCAAGCTCGGCGCCAAGGTCACCGGCGTCGAAAAGACCAAGAAGGGCGCAAGCGTCACCTTCGAGCCCGTAAAGGGCGGCGACAAACAGACGATCGAGGCGGATGTCGTGCTGGTGGCGACCGGGCGGCGTGCCTATTCCGATCAACTCGGGCTGAAGGAAGCCGGCGTCGCGCTCGACGAGCGCGGACGTGTCGCGACCGACAAACACTACCAGACGAACGTTGCGGGCATCTACGCCATCGGCGACGTGATCGCCGGGCCGATGCTGGCGCATAAGGGCGAAGACGAGGGCGTGGCGCTCGCCGAGCTGCTGGCCGGGCAGGCGGGGCATGTGAACTACGACGTCATACCGAGCGTCGTCTATACCAGCCCCGAAGTAGCCTCCGTCGGCAAGACCGAGGAGGAACTGAAGAAGGCGGGGATCGACTACAAGGTCGGCAAGTTCCCCTTCACAGCCAACGGCCGGGCGCGCGCAATGCTGCATACGGACGGCTTCGTGAAGATTCTCGCCGACAAGGCGACCGACCGCGTGCTCGGCGTCCATATCGTAGGCTTCGGTGCCGGCGAGATGATCCACGAGGCGGCGGTGCTGATGGAATTCGGCGGGTCGTCGGAGGATCTGGCCCGTACCTGCCACGCGCATCCGACCATGTCGGAAGCGGTAAAGGAGGCGGCGCTCGCCACCTTCTTCAAGCCGATCCATATCTGACCGGCCTTCTTTCGCATTCCAAAATCAGAGCATGATCCGGAAAAATAGGCACCGGTTTTCCGAAAAGATCATGCTCAACCAAAGAGATAAGAGCATGGCGCGATTCAATTTGATCGCATCATGCTCTTGAGGCCCGGTGCGTCTACCCGGAAGGGTGCGACACCGGGCCTGTAGCCCCGGAGCGGGGGGATTTATTCGGCCGCTTCGGCGGGATTTGTGGCGGGCGTCTTGCCGTTGGCGAGTTTCCTGGCGGCCTCGCCGGTGGCCTTAGACATCGGCGCGGGCGAATTGATGCTTGCGACCGTCATCGGGTCCGGCGTGTCGGCCTTCGCCGAGGTTGACGTATTGTGGAAATCGCAGGCGCTGGCTGCCGCAATCGAGAAACCAAGGCAAGCGACGGCGATAAGAAGGGTTCTCATGCGCTTCGTCCTTCGTTCTTGACAGAGGCGAAGGATAGCAGATCGGCCCAGCGCGGCCAAATCACGCTTTTCGTGTGTCAGGCGGAATGAAGCGCCTATAAGGCGCTGTAGATCGCGATGGCGAGAAACGACAGCAGGAACAGCGCGTTGGCGGCGACCGTCGCATGAAGGACGATGGCGCTGGTACGATCGGCGATGGCGACGGCTTTTTCCATGCCGACGAGGCTAGGCGCAAAAAACAGACAAACCGTTAACAGAGCGGTGAGGATTGGCGCTACCCTTCGCTTCAGGCCCGCGGATGCGCAGCCTCGTAGACTTCGAGCAGGCGCGCCGTATCGACGCCGGTATAGATCTGCGTCGTCGACAGGCTGGCATGGCCGAGAAGTTCCTGGATGGTCCTGAGATCGCCGCCGCGTCCGAGAAGATGCGTGGCGAAGGAATGGCGCAGCGCATGCGGCGTCGCCGTATCGGGCAGGTTCAGAGCCGAGCGCAGTTTCTTCATCTCACGCTGGATGATCGCCGGATTGAGCGGCCCGCCGCGCGCGCCGCGAAAAAGCGGGCCGTCGGCATCGAGATGGTAGGGGCAGAGCCGCCTGTATCCGGCAACCGCCTCGGCCACGACCGGCAGCACCGGGACAAGCCTTGTCTTGCCACCCTTGCCGGTGACGCGCAGCGCCGAGCTTTCGGCGATGGCGATTTCGGCGCCGGTGAGCCCGAGCGCTTCGGAGATGCGCAGGCCGCAACCGTAGAGGAGCGCCAGCACGGCGGCGTTGCGCGCCGCTATCCACGGCTCCTCGGCAAGCTGCTCGCCGGTGTCGACCACGCGGCGGGCGTCGGTGGCGGTGAGCGGTTTCGGCAGCGATTTCGGCTGCTTCGGCGCGCGCAGCGCGGTGGCGCCGGCGGCACTGGCCAAGCCGTTTTTCTCCAGATGGCGCAGCAGCGAGCGCACGCCGGCAAGCCCCCGCCCGAGCGTCCGCGCGCCCGCCCCGGCGCTACGGCGAAAGGCGAGGAAGGCGCGCAGGTCGGCCGGCCTCAACGCCTTGACATCGGCAAGGCCCGGCGCACCGCCGAGATGGCCGGTGAGGAAATGCAGGAACTGGCGCGTGTCGCGCTCGTAGGCCTCGACGGTCAGTGCGGAAAGCCGGCGTTCGCGGGCAAGCGATTTCAGCCATGTTTCCCGCGCTTCCTGCAAATCGGGCCTGGCGGCAATCAGGAATTCTTGCATTCCGTCACGCAATCCTTTTCTACATCGGTCGACAATGCGCCCGGCCGGTTAGCGGCGGGTGAACAGTGCGCGTGAGGAAAATTGGCAAAGCTTGAAAACCCGGTCCAGATGGCCGTCATCGGCGCCGCCCACGGCATAAAGGGCGAGGTGCGCGTCAATATCTTCACCGGCGATCCGGCGGCGCTCGGTTCCTACGGGCCGCTCCGGGACAAGACCGGGCGCATTTTCGAAATTGTCTCCGTGCGCCCTGCAAAGGAGGTTTCGATCGTCCGCTTGAAGGACGTTGCGACCCGGGAGGCGGCCGAGGCGCTGAACGGCACGGCGCTCTTCATCGACCGCTCGGCCTTGCCGGCCGATCTCGAGGAGGAAGAATTCTACCATGCCGACCTGATCGGCCTCGCGGTCCGCGACGAGAAGGGCGCGGAGATCGGCACCGTCGCCGCGATTCATGATTTCGGGGCGGGCGATATTCTCGAAGTCGCGCGGAAGGATGGACCGTCGGTAATGGTCCCCTTCACCCGCGCTGCCGTGCCCGAAGTCGCGCCGGGACAGGGCTTCGTCCGTATCGACAGTCTGGCGGCGGGGCTTGTGGAGGAAGAGGAGCCGCATGAAAATACCGGTGCGCGCAGCGGGAACAGGACAAAACGGCGATGAGCTTTCGCGCCACAATCCTCACGCTCTATCCCGAGATGTTTCCCGGGCCCCTTGGCGTCTCGCTTGCCGGCAGGGCGCTCGGTGCCGGCGCATGGGCGCTCGAGGCGGTGCAGATCCGCGATTTCGCCACCGATCGCCACCATACGGTGGACGACACGCCGGCTGGCGGCGGGGCGGGCATGGTGATGCGCGCCGACGTTTTGGCGCGCGCCATCGACTATGCCTCCCCGAAAGGCGACGAGCGGCCGCGCCTGCTGATGAGCCCGCGCGGCATGCCGCTCACCCAGAAGCGCGTCCGCCAGCTTGCCGTCGGGCCGGGCGCCGTCATCGTCTGCGGGCGTTTCGAGGGGGTGGACCAGCGCGTCATCGAGGGGCGCGGGCTGGAGGAGGTGTCGCTCGGCGACTACATCCTGTCCGGCGGCGAACCGGCGGCGATCGCTCTCCTCGACGCGGTCGTCAGGCTCCTGCCCGGCGTCATGGGCAACGAGGCGTCCGGCGAGGAGGAAAGCTTCGAGAAGGGGATGCTCGAACATCCCCACTATACGCGCCCGGCCGAATGGGAAGGCAGGCCAATCCCCGAAATCCTCGTCTCCGGCAATCACGCGAAGATCGCGGCGTGGCGGCGCGGAGAGGCGGAAAGGCTCACCGCTGCGCGGCGCCCCGATCTTCTGGACGAACGTCCATCCCGCGAGCCGGACGGCCGCTGAAAATGGGGCGGTCTATCGCTCAGAAGAAATAGTAGACAGTCAGGAACAGGCCGACGGCGATGACGAAGACGCGCACGGCAAGCTGCGGTACGCGTCTCGCGCTCCATACGCCGAAATAGCCGCCGAGCGCCACGGCCGGCACCATGACAACCGCCGCCAGCCACGTCACCACGCCGCCGGAGGCAAAGACGATGATGGCGACGGCGGCGACGACGATGGAAAGCATGTTCTTCAGCGCGTTCAGCCTGTGGTAGTCGCCGGTTTCGGTCAGGCCGAGCGTCGCCAGCATCATGATGCCCATGCCGGCGCCGAAGAAGCCGCCATAGATCGAGGTGACGAACTGGATGACGGCGCCGGCGAGCGGATGCTGCCTGCGGGCCTCTTCCTTCGGCTTCAGCCAGGGGCCGACGGCGAACAGCGCCGTGGCGCCGAGCAGCAGCCACGGCACGATGACGCGGAAGGAAGGATTGTCGAGCGCCAGCAGGATGAGCGAGCCGGCAAGCGCGCCGACGATGGAGACGGCGGCAAGCACCAGCGCCCCGCGCCACATGCGCTTGATGTCGCTCCAGTAGGCGAGAGTCGAGGTGATGTAGCCCGGGAACTGGGCGATGGAGGAGGTGGCGTTGGCCGAGATCGGCGGAATGCCGATCAGCGTCATCGCGCCGAAGGTGATGAAGGTGCCGCCGCCGGCGACCGCGTTGATGGAGCCTGCGACGAAGCCGGCCACGAAAAGCAGGAGGGCTGAAAGAAGCGTCATTTTCCGGAAGGATGGTAAGGAAGGTGTGGCGGAGGTCTATCAAGCCGTGTAACGCATACCGGACGAAAGAGGAAAGCCTTTTCCCGCTTCGAGAATGGCCTGCGCTGCGGCCTGCATGAAAAGTTGCCCGCCAAGCCTCGACACGGCCGCGCATTTTGTGTATGTCGCCCGCGATTTCCTCAGAATAACCTGACCGTCTAGGCGGCCATGACCGGTATGTCCGGCATGAAACGAATTGAGGCTGTGACTATGGACATTATTCGTCAGCTCGAAGCCGAGCAGGCTCAGAAGATCGCGGAGAAGCGCACGCTTCCGGAATTCCAGGCGGGCGACACCGTCCGCGTCCAGGTGCGCGTCACCGAAGGCACGCGCACCCGCGTGCAGGCCTATGAGGGCGTCTGCATCGCCCGCTCCGGCTCGGGCTTCCAGGAAAGTTTCACCGTCCGCAAGATTTCCTACGGCGAGGGCGTGGAGCGTGTCTTCCCCGTCTATTCGCCGCTGGTCGAGGCGGTCGAGATCGTCCGACGCGGCCGGGTGCGTCGCGCCAAGCTCTATTATCTGCGCGACCGCCGCGGCAAGTCGGCGCGTATTTCCGAGAACACCGGCGTGCGCGCCCGCAAGCTGAACGATGCGGAGCGCGAGGCGCTGAATGCCGAGCGCGCGCGGATCGAGGCCGAGAAGGTCGCCGCCGCCCAGGCGCTCGCCACCGAGAAGGCAGCCGAGGAAGCCAGGGAAAAGGCAGCTCAGGCCGAGAACGCTCCGGCAGAGTAAGCCGCGTACCAACACGACCGATCGAAAGGCGCGGCTCACTTCCGCGCCTTTTTTGTTTGTGCGTGCGGCTATCGGCCATGTTTTCCACGATCGTTTAAGAGTTCGGTGGTAGGGTTCCGCTGTCAAACGGAGGCAGATGGAAATGCCCGGAACGACACGCATGACGCCGGAAAAGCGCCGGGCGCTGGACCTCGTCTATTCCGCCAGGACGCCGGGTGAACTCAGCAACGCCTATTCGGCCTGGGCGAACGAATACGACCGCGAGACGGCGGCGCTCGGCTACGGCCTGCCCTTCCTCATCGGCGCATGGGTGGCGCGCTACGTGCCGCGCGGTAAGGGACCTATATTGGACGCCGGCTGCGGCACCGGCCTTTCCGGCCCCTATCTCAAGGCGCTCGGCTACGACCATATCGAAGGGCTCGACATGTCGGCCGAGATGCTGAGGATCGCAAAAGCCCGCAATGTCTACGAGGCGTTGAAGGAAGCCGGGCTTGGCGGTCGATTGCCCTGGGCGGACAGGCATTTCAGCGCCTTCCTGTCGACCGGGGTGTTCACCGAGGGGCACGCGCCGGCCTCCAGCCTGGAGGAACTCGCGCGCATCACCAGAAAGGGCGGCCACGCCATCTTCACCGTGCGCGACACCGTGTTGGAGGCGGGCGGCTTCCGCGACATTTTCACCCGGCTGGAAAAGACGAGCCGCTGGCGGCCGATCGAGGAAAGCCCGCCTTTCCGCGCCTTTGCTGTCGGCGAGCCCGAAGTGCAGGTGCAGGCCTTCGTGTTCGAGGTGCTGTAGCGGCTCCCCGAAGCCGCCGCAGGGCTGGAACAGCACGCGCGGTCACGTGAATGGTGCGGGGCAAAAGCTCTTCGGCTATAAATCTCCGACGACATTGAGTCGTGCCTGGCCTGCTGGGTAAGCGGCGATATCGGAGGAGCCTTCCGTCATGCAGATCCTGCCTCGCTTTCGTTCAATCGCCATCGCGCTTATGGCTCTGGCCAGCCTGGGCTTCGTCTCCGCGGCCCACGCCGACAGCGGCACCATCCGCTTTGCGGTCTACAAGGCCGGCTTTTTCGTTGGCGGCAGCGGCGGCGAGGGCACGCTGACCTTCCGTGGCCGTAAATACCGCGTTTCGATCGGGGGCGTTTCAGCAGGCCTCGTCTTTGGAGCGTCGAAGACCTATTACCGTGGCACCGTTCGCCATATCCGCCGTGCCAGCGACGTCACCGGCATCTATGGCGCGGCCGGCGGCGGCGGCGCGATCGGCAGGGGCGCGCAGGCGATCGTCATGCAAAACGACAAGGGCGCCGTCCTGGAGCTGACGGGCGACCAGAGGGGCCTGCAGATCAACGCCGATTTGAGCGGGCTGAGCATCACGGTGAAGTAGCGGCGCCGTCCTCCGACGGACGACGGCTCAAACAAGAGCGCCTCCCAAACGCCCAACCGGGCGTCGCGCCTGATGGTGCGCGCCCGCGGAGCCCAGCCGCGCCAGCGGCGATACGGGCGCGAGCGAAAACAACCCCCTCCCTTTCAATTGCCCAAAATGGAAAAGGTTGGTATGAGCCGGGGCATGGAAGAGCTTTTCGGCGATCCGGCCTATAAGGGCTTCGTTCTACAGGACCACAAGCGCCTGCCGAGCCGTTTTGCCGCGCGGATTTCGGGCGCGCTTACGACCCGCCTACCCTGAATTGGCCGGCTCGCAAGCCGGATCAGCCCATTCTTCCACTTAAGCGACGGAACAGGACCATGAGCGCAGCGCGCACCCTCTACGACAAGATATTCGACGACCATGTGGTCGACCGCCAGGACGACGGAACCTGCCTGCTCTATATCGATCGCCATCTCGTCCACGAGGTGACGAGCCCGCAGGCCTTCGAGGGGCTGAGGATGGGTGGCCGCAAGGTGCGCCACCCGGAAAAGACGCTGGCCGTCGTCGACCATAACGTCTCCACCTCGCCCGACCGCAAGAACGGCATCAAGAACGAGGAAAGCCGCATCCAGGTCGAGGCGCTGGCGAAGAACGCCAGGGATTTCGGCATCGAGTATTTCAACGAAGTCGACCGGCGCCAGGGCATCGTCCATATCATCGGCCCGGAGCAGGGTTTCACCTTGCCCGGCATGACGATCGTCTGCGGCGACAGCCATACCTCCACGCATGGCGCCTTCGGTGCGCTGGCGCACGGCATCGGCACGTCGGAGGTCGAGCATGTGCTCGCCACCCAGACGCTGATCCAGAAGAAGGCGAAGAACATGCTCGTCCAGGTGGACGGGCAGCTTCCGCCCGGCGTCACCGCCAAGGACATCATCCTTTCCATCATCGGCGAGATCGGAACTGCCGGCGGCACCGGCTATGTCATTGAGTATGCCGGCGAGGCGATCCGTTCGCTGTCCATGGAAGGCCGCATGACGGTCTGCAACATGTCGGTCGAAGGCGGCGCGCGCGCCGGCATGGTCGCGCCCGACGAGACGACGTTTGCCTATGTGAAGGACAAGCCGCGCGCGCCGAAGGGCGCGGCCTGGGATAAGGCGCTCGCCTACTGGAAGACCCTGCACACGGACGAGGGTGCGCGTTTCGACCGCGTGGTGAAACTCGACGCGGCGAATTTGCCGCCGATCGTCACCTGGGGCTCATCGCCGGAAGACGTCGTCTCCGTGACGGGGTTCGTACCGGATCCCGATACGATCGAGGACGAGAAAACGCGCACCTCCAAGCAGCGTGCGCTCGATTATATGGGGCTGACGGCGGGAACCAAGATCACCGACATCGCGCTCGACCGAGTCTTCATCGGCTCGTGCACCAATGGCCGCATCGAGGATCTGCGGCAGGTGGCGAAGGTGGTGGAGGGCCGCAAGGTCGCCGAACGCGTCGCCGCCATGATCGTGCCGGGCTCGGGCCTGGTGAAGGAGCAGGCGGAAGCCGAAGGGCTCGACAGAATCTTCCGTGCCGCCGGCTTCGACTGGCGCGAGCCAGGCTGCTCCATGTGCCTCGCCATGAACGAGGATCGTCTGCGCCCGGAGGAGCGCTGCGCCTCGACTTCGAACCGCAATTTCGAAGGCAGGCAGGGCCATCGCGGCCGCACGCACCTCGTATCGCCGGCCATGGCGGCGGCCGCGGCGATCGCCGGGCATTTCGTCGACATCAGGGAGTGGCGGTAGCTAACGCCGCACGCCATCCCGGATAGCCTGCACTCACTTCGTTCGTGCCGCCTTCCGGGATGACGGCTTGGAGACCTTCTTACCCCTCGATCGTCTCGCGCAGCATTTCGAGCTCGAGCCACTCGTCTTCCATGACAGCGAGTTCGCCGCGCGCCTTGTCCAGTGACGCGGTGGCGTCGGCGAACGTCTTCGGGTCGCGGCGATAGAGGCCGGGATCGGCGAGCCTCTGCTCGATTACGCCGATATTGGCGACAGCCTCCTCCATGCGTTTCGGCAGGGTCTCCAGCGCGAATTTCTGCTTGTAGGAAAGTTTTCTTGCCGGCTGCTTCGGCTGGGCTTTCTGCTCGCTTGCAGGCCTCGGCTCGGAGGGCGGTTTCGTCACGCCCCTGCGGTCGTCGAGCTTCTTGCCGCCGCGCTGCGCCAGCATGTCGGTGTAGCCGCCGGCATATTCGGTCCAGGTGCCGTCGCCGTTCGGCGCAATCGTGCTGGTCACCGTGCGATCGAGGAAGTCGCGGTCGTGGCTGACCAGGATCACCGTGCCGGCGAAGCCCGCCACCAGTTCCTGAAGCAGGTCGAGCGTCTCCATGTCGAGGTCGTTGGTCGGCTCGTCCAGTACCAGCATGTTCGACGGACGCGACAGCACGCGGGCGAGGATCAGCCTTGCGCGCTCACCGCCGGAGAGTTCGCGTACCGGCGTGCGCGCCTGCTCGGGCTTGAACAAAAAATCCTTCATCCACGATGCGACGTGGCGCTCCTCGCCATTGACGATGACCGTCTCGCCGCGCCCGTCGGTCAGGTAATGCGCCAGCGTCTCGCGCGGATCGACCGCCTCGCGCTTCTGGTCGAGCGTGGCGATCTCCAGATTGACGCCGAGCCGCACCATGCCGGCATCGGGCGCCAGCGCACCGGTCAGCATTTTCAGCAGCGTCGTCTTGCCGGCGCCGTTGGCGCCGACGAGGCCGATGCGGTCGCCACGATTGATCCGGGCGGAGAAGTCGCGCACGATCGCGCGCTCGCCGTAGGATTTGGAGATATCCTTCGCCTCGATGACGAGCTTGCCGGATTCGCCGGCGTCGCTGGCGGCCATGTTGGCGAGCCCTTCGGCGCGGCGATGCGTGCGGAATTCCTGGCGCATCGCCTGCAATTCGCCGAGCCGGCGCATGTTGCGCTTGCGCCTCGCGGTCACGCCGTAGCGCAGCCAATGCTCCTCGCGCACGATCTGGCGGCCGAGCTTGTGCTGCTCGCGCTCCTCCTCCTCGAGCACCTGGTCGCGCCATTCCTCGAAATGCGCAAAACCCTTGTCGAGGCGAAGCGTGCGGCCGCGGTCGAGCCAGATCGTGGCGCGGCTGACGCGTTCGAGGAACCGACGGTCGTGCGAGATGACGACGATCGCGGAAGGTGAGCGGGAAAGCTCTTCCTCCAGCCATTCGATGGTGGAGAGATCGAGATGGTTGGTGGGTTCGTCGAGAAGCAGGATATCGGGCTTCGGTGCCAGCACGCGCGCCAGCGATGCGCGCCGCGCCTCGCCGCCCGAAAGGCTCGACGGATGCTCCTCGCCGGTGAGCCCAAGGTGGTCAAGCAGGTAGGTCACGCGGTGCGGATCGTCAGCGGGGCCGAGTCCTGCCTCGACATAGGCGTGCACCGTATCGAAGCCCTCCATGTCGGGCATCTGCGGCAGATAGCGTACGGTCGCCGTCGGCTGGCGAAAGACCTCGCCCTCCTGCGGCTCGATCAGGCCGGCGACGATCTTGAGCAGGGTCGACTTGCCGGAGCCGTTGCGGCCGACGAGCGCGATGCGCTCGCCCGGCATGGCCGAAAGCGAGGCGCCGTCGAGCAGCGGCGTACCGCCGAAGGTCAGCCTTATGCCGTCGAGGTGGAGGAGCGGAGGGGCCATGAAACCGTGTCTTGGGGGAAGGGCGGAGTGGTCAAGCCGTCATGTGGCTGCCAGGGTGGCAACAAGCAAGGCCCGTCCCTCCCGAAGCCGGACGACAAGCCCGTCCTTCACGACATTGGAGATCGTCAGCGACGACCCGAACGGGACGGTGACATCGTCGAGCGGCCATTCCGCGCCTTCGACGGTCAGCCCGCGAAGCTCCGAGAAGCCGAGGACGCTGAAAATCGTCCCCCGGGGGTAATCGTAGCTCCTGCGATCATGAGACAATACGCTCCCCTCCCGGGTCCCGCTGGTCAAAAGCACGGCCACGCCGCGTTCGGCAAGCTGGATGGCGAGCGCCAGGTGCAGGAAGGCATGGTCCGCCCGCGGGCCTCCGAAGGCCCCGGCCAGCACCAGCGAGGTGGCACCGCGCTTCAGGGCCTCGCCGACGGCGAGCTCACCGTCCGTGCTGTCCTTGTCGGCGGGGTAGATGATGCGCTCTATACCGTCATAGGCATCCAGCAAGTCGGGTTCGGTCGAATCGAAATCGCCCACCCATAGTTCCGGCGCGACCTTCAGCGGAGCGGCATGGAGCAGACCGGAATCCGCCGCGACGACATGGGTGCCCGCGATCTGTTCGAGGAGACGGGGCGTGACGGTCAGATCGCCGCCGAGAAGGATGGTGAACCGGCTCATGGCCGCGCCATATCACGCCCTTCGGCATACAGGAAGCGCCGCCTTCGGCAGGGCGGAAGGCATGTTGCCTGCGGGCGATTTTCGGGATCTGGCGAAGAAGGCGGGAAATATGGCTGGCTTGCCCGCAGATCGTCATAATTGGCAAGCAAATGCGCGTCCCGACCAAATGACGCTTTGCCGTGGCGGCGCCGACGCGTAACAGTGTCTCCCGATTCCGGCGAATCTGGAAGGAAGTTGTGCTGGACAGCCGCGCCACGAGAGCAGAGCCCGCGAGGCAGAAAAGGAAAGCCACGCCCGGCAAGGCCTGGGCGCCGCTTGCGCTCGCGCTGTTGCTTTCGGCCTGCCAGAGCCTCAATGGCGGCATGTATGACGATGCGCTGAAGCCGTCGTCCGACCCGGTCACGGCCGCCAACGTGACGCGCGACAACAAGCTGGTGCAGCTTGCGCGCCAGCAGCATCCGCGCATCCTCCACACCTATGGCGGCGAATATTCCAACCCGAAACTGGAGCGGATGGTAGCCAAGGTCGTCGGGCGGCTGACGCTGGTTTCGGACAATCCGAGCCAGATCTACCGCATCACTATCCTCAATTCGCCAAGCGTCAACGCCTTCGCGCTGCCGGGCGGCTATCTCTACGTCACGCGCGGGCTTCTGGCGCTCGCCAGCGATTCGTCGGAACTGGCCGCCGTCATCGCCCATGAGATGGGCCATGTGACGGCCAATCACGGCCTCCAGCGCCAGCAACTGGAAGCCGAGGAGGCACTGACCTCGAATGTCGTCGCGGACCTGCTTGGCAATGACAGGGAAGCCAAGACCGCGCTCATCCGCGGCAAGCTCAAGCTGGCACAGTTCTCGCGCAACCAGGAACTGGCGGCGGACGCGATCGGCATCAATTCGGTCGGCAAGGCGGGGTTCGATCCCTACGCCGCTTCGCGCTTCCTGCGCGCCATGCAGGCCTATACCGACTTCCGCAGCGTTTCGAGCGCCAACGACACGAGTCTCGATTTCCTTGCCACACACCCCAACACGCCGCAACGTGTCGCGCTGGCGGTCGAGAAGGCGCGGGTGTTCGGGCCGCCCGGGACAGGAGAGCGCGACCGCGACGCCTATCTCAAAGGCATCGACGGCATGCTGTTCGGCGACAAGCCCGACGAAGGCTATGTCCGTGGCAATACGTTCCTGCATCCGAAGCTCGGCATCACCTTCACCGTGCCGCAAGGCTTCGTGATCGACAATTCGGCCCAGGCGGTGACGGCGGCGGGGCCGGGCGACATCGCCGTGCGGTTCGACGGGGTGTCGGTCGACCGGAGGACACGGCTCGACGATTATATCCGCAGCGGCTGGGTGACGGGGCTCGATCCGTCCTCCGTCCATCCCGCAACGATCAACGGCAACGAGGCGGCTATCGCGCGGGCGGTGTCGGAGGGCTGGCAGTTCGACGTGACGGTGATCCGTGCCGGCGACCAGGTCTACCGGCTCCTGACGGCCGCGCCGCTCACCAGCCCTGACCTCGAAAAGGTGGCGCGGGCGGTGTCCGGAAGCTTCCGCTTGCTGACGCCGGCCGAGAAGGCCGCGCTCAAGCCGCTGAAGATAAGGATCGCCACGGTGGAGGCCGGTCAGAATATCGCCAGCATGGCGGCGATGATGCGCGGCGTGGACCGGAAGCTCGAACTTTTCCGGGTGCTGAACGGAATGGGACCCGGAGCCGACGTCTCGGTCGGCGACAAGGTCAAGATCATCACCGACGAGTAGGCCGACGAGACCCTCGCTTACAGCGAAGCGATTTCGGGGTTTTCCCTGACGAGCGCGGTGCGGAGCTTTTCAAGGGCGCGGTTCTCGATCTGGCGCACGCGCTCCTTGGAGATTCCGAGGCGTTGGCCGAGGGCCTCGAGCGTCGCGCCTTCCTCGCGCAGACGGCGCTCGCGGATAATCTTCAACTCGCGCTCGTTGAGCGCGCCGAGCGCGGTGTTGAGCCAGCCCGAACGGCGCTCCAGGTCGATGGTCTCGCCGACGACCTCGTCGGGAAGCGGCGCGTCCGAGACCAGGAAATCCTGCCGGTCGGAAGCGTTGCCGCCTTCGTCGGTAAGCGGCGCGTTGAGCGAGGCGTCGGGGCCGGACAGGCGCGAATCCATCATGGCGACATCCGCCACGGGAACGCCGAGCGCGGTGGCGATCTCCCTGTACACCTCGGCGCTGGAAAGCATGTCCGACCCCTGGGCGAGGCGGGCCCTCAGACGGCGCAGGTTGAAGAAGAGCGCCTTTTGCGCGGAACTCGTGCCACCACGGACGATCGACCAGTTGCGCAGGATGTAATCCTGGATCGAAGCGCGGATCCACCATGTCGCGTAGGTGGAGAAACGCACGTCACGCTCCGGCTCGAAACGGGCGGCCGCCTCAAGCAGGCCGACATGCCCTTCCTGGATGAGGTCGCTCATCGACAAGCCGAAATGACGGAATTTCGCCGCCATGGAGATGACCAGACGCATATGCGCCGTGGTAATGCGATGAAGCGCCTCCTGGTCGTGCTTTTCCTTCCAGCGTACGGCGAGATCGTGCTCTTCGCCCCGCTCGAGATAGGGAGCCCGCATTGCCGCCTGGATCATGCTTCGCCTGGCCGAGTCTTCATTCATCGCACGCTCCTTGACCTCGTCGCGGCGCGCCTTAGGTACAGTGACAGGCCGGCGACCCGGCCGGTGTTCCCTACGGTGATACGCCGGCGCGCGGGCGCGCGTCACCGGACAGGGGACAGTGGAACCAACGCGCCGGCGCGCGACTCGTTCCATTACAAAAAGTCCATGATGGTGAAGAGCGCGGCTGTGATGTGCGATCCGGGCGCCGTTCGAGCTTCCGGAACAAAAAAACCCGGCTCGCCGCCGGGTTTTTCATTCACTGAAATTTGTTCAGCCGAAATGGCCGAAGGCGGGTCAGGCCGCTTCCTCCTGCTCGGTTTCCTCGTTGTCGGCCTTGGCGCCACGGCGCGGGCCCTTGTTGAGGTTGACCTCGATGAGACGGACGGCCTCGGTCTCGGACATACGATTTACCGCGGCGATCTCACGGGCCATGCGATCGAGCGCCGCTTCGTAGAGCTGTCGCTCGGAATAGGATTGCTCGGGCTGGTTCTCGGCGCGGTAAAGGTCGCGCACGACTTCCGAAATCGAGATCAGGTCGCCCGAATTGATCTTCGCGTCATATTCCTGCGCCCGGCGCGACCACATGGTGCGCTTGACGCGGGCGCGGCCTTGCACGACCTTCAGCGCGCGCTCGACATAGTCGGTTTCCGAAAGCTTGCGCATGCCGATGGAGGTCGCCTTCGCGACCGGCACCTTGAGCCGCATCTTGTCCTTCTGGAAATCGATCACGAAAAGCTCCAGCTTGTGCCCGGCAACCTCCTGCTCGTCGATCGACGAAATCTGGCCGACGCCGTGGGCCGGATAGACGATGTATTCGCCGGTCTTGAAACCATGACGCTGCGCGGATTTCTTCTGCTGGGTTGCCATGCGCCTGCTACTCCTGTCCTGCGGCCGGCTGCCTGGGCCGGTCCCGGTTATAGCGATGCCGTCGAAGAGAGCGAGGTCGTGCGGCCGGGCCGACGACCCAATACAGCGTCGAATCCCCGGCCCAGATCGCCCTGGCCCGGATATCGTCGTTCATCTGTCGATGATTGCTGCGGCTTCGCCTTGGATCAACATCACAACCGGGCGGCACCCGGCATCTTTTCTCTTATGTAACATAAAAATGTGAAAGAATCAACAATTTGCTGCATGCGCGAAGCGGATGCAGCGCAAAATGTATACAGGTTTCGACGAAAGTAGAGGAAAGCCGGCCAGCCCTACGGACCGCTCGTGGTCAGTCGCCCTCGCCGGGATCGGAGGAGAAATACTTCTCGAACTTGCCCTCCACGCCGTCGAATTCCTTGGCGTCGGCCGGCGGTTCCTTCTTGGCCGTGATGTTGGGCCATTTGTCAGCGTATTCGGTGTTGACCTCAAGCCATTTCTCCAGGCCTGGCTCGGTGTCCGGCTTGATGGCGTCGGCGGGGCATTCAGGCTCGCACACGCCGCAGTCGATGCATTCATCGGGATGGATGACCAGCATGTTGTCGCCTTCGTAGAAGCAATCGACCGGACACACCTCGACGCAGTCCATGTATTTGCACTTGATGCAATTGTCGGTGACGACATAGGTCATCTGGCGGTTCCGGCCTCCGATTTCAGGCGTTTTCGGGTGAGGTATCCGCTTTGACGGGCGCTTGCAAGGGCGGCATTTCCGAGCCGTGGGCCGCAATGGGGACGGCCGGACCCTAGCCGGTTTCCCCGTTCAGGCGGTCAAGCGCGCGGCGCTCCTTCTTGGTCGGCCTGCCGGCGCCCGGCTCGCGGGCGGGGGAGGCGGCGACCGACGGTTCCGCCACCGGCGTGAGGTCCTCGTAGAGCGTCCGCGCCTCGGCGGCCGGTCCACGCCTGACGCCAGGGCCAAGAATCCTGTAGACCAGAACCCGGCGATCGAGCGTGACGGTCAGGACATCGCCGGTCTTCACCGGATGTGACGCCTGTCCCACCTTCTCGCGGTTGACGCGGATGCGGCCGGCGAGGACGAGCCTGGCGGCAAGAGAGCGCGATTTCGCCACGCGGGCGAAGAACAGCCATTTGTCGATGCGCTGGCGTTCCCCGGCGGTCATCGACGCGAGCGCCGCCTACTTCTTCAACTGGTCGCGGAGCGCGGCGAGCTTGGCGAAGGGCGAATCCGGGTCGAAGCGGACAGGACGCTCCTCGCGCGGCTTCTGGAAGGCCGGCTTGCCCTTGCCCGGACCATTATGCGGCCGCTTGCCACTGCCGTTTCGCTCCTGCCCGCCATTGTCGGAGCGGTTTGGCTTGCCCTTCCACTCAGAACGGCGGTTGCCGCCATCGCGTCCGTCGCGACGGTTGTTGCCGTCGCGCCCGTCGTGACGATTGCCGTCGGCAATGGCGTCGGCGCCCTGGGAGCGGCCCTTGCCCTGGACACGATGATGCTGATGCCGCTGGCCACGGTCGAAACGCGCTGGCCGCCACAGCATGATCGGCTTCGGCTCCTCGGCCTCCACACCTGCTTCCACAGCGACAGGTTCCGTTGAAACCGCGCCGGTCGTCCCGCTTTCCTCGCTCGGGAGAGCGCCGCCTTCGGCCTTTTCGGCGTCACGCACTTCGTCTTGTGCCGAAATCTCCGCCGGCGGAGGAGAGGCCGGGGTCTCAGTGCTTTCCGCTACCGCTTCTTCCGTCGCCGGTTGCGCTAGCTCGTCGTCGTGAGGGGAGGTGATTTCCGCTGTCGGCTGGCTTTCGGCGGGGGCGACATCGCTGGCCGGCTCTGCCGCGGCGCCGGAGGCGGCCGCTTCGCCGTCCTCCGCTGCCTCCGGCTGGGCCTCCAGCGCCGCGCCTTGCCCTTCCGCCGCGGCAATTGCCGCTGCCTGCGCTTCGGCTTCGGCCTTCGCTGCCGCCGCGGCTTCCGCCGCCTCGCGGGCGGCGCGGTCGAGCGCTTCCAGCCGTGCCGTCACCTCGACGGCGGGCTTCGCCTCGGCGCGATAGCCGAGACCCTTCAGGATATCCTCGATATCCTCGGCTTTGGCGCCCAGGATCGACATCATGGCGGGCGTGACGGTGAAGGCGTTGCCGTCGAAGGCGCCGTCGGGCCGAGCGCCCGTGCCGGCCTTCCAGGCAAGTGCGGGACGGATCAGGTCGGCGAGGCGTTCGAGGATATCGACGCGCACGGCGCGCCGGCCGAGCACGCGGAAACCGGCCAGCCGGTAGAAAGCCGGGTCGAAATCGGGATCGATGACGACCGAGGTGCGGCCGGCGGCAAGCAATTGTACCACGTCGCCGAAGCCCGGCCGGTCCTTGGCGTTGTTCTTCAGCGCCCAGAGCAGGGTCAGCAGCCCTGCCGGCCCCGGCTTGACCAGAGCCGGAACGAAGATGTGGTAGGCGCCGAAGCGGACGCCCAGCCGGCGCAGCGCCGCCCTCGCGTCCTGGTCGAGCGCCTTCACGTCGGTGGCGATGTCGCGACGATTGATGAGGCCGAAATTCTCGACCAGCCGGAAAGCGATGCCGCGCGCCATTCCTGATAGCTGTTCGGCGGTGGAAAGGTCGGTCAGCGGCTTCAGCAGGCTTTCGGTCTGGTAATTGACGAAACGCTCGGCGCGCGCGGCGACATGATCGCGCGCGGGGCCGGTGAGCTGCTCGTCGGCGAGCAGGATAATGCGGGGCTTGAGCGGATCGTCGCCCGAGGTCAGCGTGGCCACCGGCGCGCCGATCCAGCGGACCGTGCCGTCGGAGGCCAGCGCCAGATCGCCATTGGCGCAGGCGGAGAAGCGCTCGGCACGCTCGTCGAACTCCTGCGCCAGCGCCTTTTGCGCGGCGGCCCGCACGGCTTTGGCGTCCTCGCCCTCGGCGCTCTGGTCGGCCGTGAAGCGGAAACCCTGCAATTCGCCGACATGGTGGCCCTCCACCAGGACGGCGCCCGACGACCCTATTTCTGCTTCCGGCATGCTGTTTTCCCGCAGGCGCTTCATGAGGACGGAAGTCCTGCGGTCTACGAAGCGTTTCGTCAATCGCTCATGCAGCGCATCGGACAGGCGATCCTCGATCTCGCGCGTTTTCTCCTGCCAGTGTGTCGGATCGGCAAGCCAGCCTGGCCGGTTCGACACGAAGGTCCATGTCCTGATCTGGGCGATACGGGCCGAAAGCGTGTCGATGTCGCCTTCGGTCGAGGAGGAGCGCTCGACCTGGTTGGCTAGGTAGTCCTCGTCGACGCGACCCTTGCGTACGAGGTCGAGATAGATCGACGCGATCAGGTCGGCGTGCTGGGCCGGCGCGATCTTGCGGTAATCGGGCAGGGCGCAGGCGTCCCACAGCATCGTGACGCGCTCACGGCTGGTGGCGAGGTCGCTTATGTCGGGATCCTTCGACAGATGCTCGAGCGCGCGCTGGTCCACCGCCGGCAGCGCCCGCGTCAGGCCGTCGAAGGCGGGCGTCGTCTCGATCGAGCGCTTCAGCGCGTCGAGACTGGAGAAGTCGAAGGAGGCGGTGCGCCATTGCAGCACCTTCACCGGCTCGAAATCGTGGCCCTCGATCTTTTCGACCAGATCGTCGGCCAGCGGGTCCACCTGTCCGGTGACGCCGAAGGTGCCGTCTCGAAGATGCCGGCCGGCGCGCCCGGCGATCTGGCCGAGTTCGGCTGCGGTCAGGTCGCGGAACTGGAAGCCGTCGAACTTGCGGTTCTGGGCGAAGGCGACATGGTCGACATCGAGATTGAGGCCCATGCCGATGGCGTCGGTGGCGACGAGATAGTCCACGTCGCCCGACTGGTAGAGCGCCACCTGCGCGTTGCGGGTGCGCGGGCTGAGCGCGCCCATGACGACGGCCACGCCGCCGCGCTGGCGGCGGATCAGCTCGCCGATGGCGTAGACCTCGTCGGCCGAGAAGGCGACGATCGCGGAACGGCGCGGCAGCCGCGTGATCTTCTTCTGGCCGGCATAGGCGAGGTGCGACATGCGCGGGCGCGTGACGGTGGAGACGCCCTTCAGGAGCCGCTCGAGAATGCCACGCATGGTGGCGGCGCCAAGCAGCAGCGTCTCCTGCCGGCCGCGCAGATTGAGGATGCGATCGGTGAAGATGTGGCCGCGCTCGAGGTCGCCTGCAAGCTGGACCTCGTCTATCGCCACGAAGGCGGCGTCCGTCTCGCGCGGCATCGCCTCCACGGTGCAGACCGAGAAGCGTGCGCCGGGCGGTGTGATCTTCTCCTCGCCGGTGTGCAGCGCGACCTGTGCGGCGCCGACCTTGTCGACGACGCGGCCGTAGACCTCACGCGCGAGCAGGCGCAGCGGCAGGCCGATCACCCCGCTTTCATGCGCCACCATCCTCTCGATGGCGAGGTGGGTCTTGCCTGTGTTGGTCGGGCCGAGGATGGCGGTTACGTCGCGCCCCGAGGGCACGGACTGGATGTCGGGCATGGTATGGAGGTTCATCTCGACTTTGAAGGGTTTTGGGAGAGGACCTTCCCCTGGCCGCGCCTTTGCCGGGCAAGCTGCAAGATGTCGCCCGGTGGAAGGCGTTCCGGGCTCGCCATCCACATATAGGAAATCGCCGCCGGTGCAAAACGGCAAATGAGCGAAATTAACGACTGGAACGAGTCTGGAACGAATCGGCGACGAATCAGTGACTCGCGCCTATTCGGGGTTTGTTCACCCCTATATCTAGTCCGACGAGGCTTCTTCGTGCGCATATGCTGAATCGGCTGGTGCCGAACTTTGGGTCCATTCTCCCGCAAAGGTTAACGGCGTGGATTTGCGTGCCTTCCCGCAGAAGCTCTCCCGGCACAAGTGTAAGAATTCATTCATGAAAATTGACGAATTCCTATCGCTACGCACAGCGGATGGAGAATTCACGTTAACGAAGGGACCATAGGCGGAACAAAGCGGCGACGAATCACTGATAAGAGGATGTTCTGGTTGTGTTCACTGCCATATCTTGTGTCTTCCACTGCCGCTGCACCGATTATTCACAGGATATCCACAGCCTTGTCCACAAGCGCCGGCGAGCCGTTAACCCTTGCGTGCCATAGCAGGACAGGCACTCGTCCCGATGCCCACAGATGGATCAGCATGTGCTTATGTATCTGCTGCCCTGGAATGGGACGCGATTGCAACGGTCGTCATCCCGGTTTCCAGGCAGCGCGAAGCGTAGGCTGGAAGACCGGGACCTCTTCCGGAGCCTTCAGATCGCCGTTTCAGCAGAAATACTGCCCGCCATTGGCGGTGATGGTCGATCCGGTGATGAAGCCGGCGTCGTCGGAGGCGAGGAAGACCACGCAGCGCCCGATCTCGGCGGCTTCGCCCAATCGGCCGGTCGGAATCTGCGCGATGATGGATTCGCGCACCTTTTCGGGCACCGCCATGACCATGTCGGTGGCGATATAGCCGGGGCAGATGGCGTTGACGGTGATACCCGCGCGGGCACCTTCCTGGGCAAGGGCTTTCGTGAAGCCGAGGTCGCCGGCCTTGGAGGCCGAATAATTGGCTTGCGCGAACTGGCCCTTCTGGCCGTTGATCGAGGAAATTGTGATGACGCGGCCGAACTTGCGCTCACGCATGCCGGGCCACACCGGGTGCGTCATGTTGAAGACGCCGTTCAGATTGGTGCCGATCACCTCGTTCCACTGCTCTCGCGTCATCTTGTGGAAGGGCGCGTCGCGGGTGATGCCGGCATTGTTGACGAGCACGTCGACCGGGCCGAGATCGGCTTCGACCTTGCCGATGCCGGCCGCGCAGGCGTCGTAGTCGGCGACCGACCATTTATAGACCGGGATGCCGGTGTCGGCCTTGAATTTCTCGGCCGCCTCGTCATTGCCGGCATAGTTGGCGGCGACTTTATAGCCGGCATCTTTCAGTGCAAGCGCGATCGCCGCGCCGATGCCGCGCGAGCCGCCAGTGACGAGTGCAACACGTGCCATTTGGGTTCCTCCTCCCTATTGCGGCAGGTCGGCAGTGGGCATTCGGCAGTCGGGATTATCCGTTCCCTTTTTGCCGACTGCCTACTGCCGATTGCCCTTACTAATTCATCGCTTCCACGCACATCGCCACGCCCATGCCGCCGCCGATGCAGAGCGTAGCGAGGCCCTTCTTCGCGCCGCGCCTGCGCATCTCGAAGACGAGCGTGTTGAAGATGCGTGCGCCCGACGCGCCGATCGGGTGGCCGATGGCAATCGCGCCGCCATTGACGTTGACGAGGTCGGTGTTCCAGCCGAGGTCCTTGTTGACCGCGCAGGCCTGGGCGGCGAAGGCTTCGTTGGCCTCGACCAGATCGAGGTCGTCAGCCTTCCAGCCGGCCTTCTGCAGCGCCTTGCGTGAAGCCGGGATCGGGCCGGTACCCATGATCTTCGGGTCGACGCCGGCCGTCGCCCAGGAGACGATGCGCACGAGCGGCGTGACGCCCCGGCGCTTCGCCTCCTCCTCGCTCATCAGGACGACGGCTGCCGCGCCGTCATTGATGCCTGAAGCGTTGGCGGCCGTCACCGTGCCCTCCTTGTCGAAGGCCGGGCGTAGCTTCTGCATGGCTTCGATCGTGGCACCGTGGCGGATATATTCGTCCTGGTCGACGATGATGTCGCCCTTGCGGCTTTTCACCGTCACCGGCACGATCTCGTCCTTGAAGCGGCCGGCCTTCTGCGCGGCCTCCGCCTTGTTTTGCGAGGCGACAGCGAACTGGTCCTGGTCGTCGCGGGTGATCTGGAACTGGCGCGCGACGTTCTCCGCCGTGATACCCATGTGGTAGCCGTTGAAGGCGTCCCACAGCCCGTCCTTGATCATGGTGTCGATCATCTTGTAGTCGCCCATCTTGACGCCCTGGCGCAGATGCGCGCAGTGCGGCGACATGGACATGGATTCCTGGCCGCCGGCGACGATGATCTTCGCATCGCCGGTCGCGATCTGCTGCATGCCGACCGCAATCGTCCTCAAACCCGACCCGCAGACCTGATTGAGTACCCAGGCGGTCGTCTCCTTGGGCAGGCCGGCCAGTATCGAGGCCTGGCGCGCCGGATTCTGGCCTTCGCCAGCCGTCAGCACCTGGCCGAAGATCACCTCGTCCACTTCGCCGGCAGCGACGCCGGCGCGCTCCAGCGCGCCCTTGATGGCCGTCGCGCCCAGTTCATGGGCGGTCACGTTGGCGAAAGCACCGTTGAAGGAACCGACGGGGGTGCGGGCGGCACTCGCGACGACGATGGAAGGGGAAGCGCTCATCATTGATCTCCGGATAGTTTTCGGAATGCAATTTATCCGATTGCGTCGATCTTGCCGTTTCCAACGGCCGAGTCAAACGGGAAACAAGTATGAAGGCGGCGTCACGAGGTACGGGATCGGCCTCGATTTCGGCGCCGTGAAACGGATTTTTGGCCGACACGCCCTTCTGCACTGCACAAATCGCTTCCTTTCGTGCAGCATTTGCGCCTATCCTTTTTGCCGGAGGCCGTTGTAAGCCGGCGCTTACCAAGCGCGGCCGGCAAGGTGGAGGAACATAATGCCCGCGAAGGATGAACCGGTAATCATCAAGAAATACGCGAACCGGCGGCTCTATAATACGGGCACCAGCACCTATGTGACGCTGGAAGACCTGGCGGAGATGGTGAAACGCGGCGAGGAGTTCACCGTGCAGGACGCCAAGTCCGGCGAGGACATCACCCACCCGGTGCTGACCCAGATCATCTTCGAACTGGAGAACAAGGACGGGCAGAACATGCTGCCGGTCTCGTTCCTGCGCCAGCTCATCTCGTTTTACGGCGACCAGATGCAGATGATCGTGCCGAGCTTCCTCGAGCAGTCGATGGCCGCTTTCGCCAAGGAGCAGGAACGCTTCCGCGAGCAGATGAAGTCCACGCTTGGCCAGACGCCGTTGGACATGATGAAGATGCCGTCGACGATCAAGGCCTTCGAGGAGCAGACGCGGCGCAACGTCGAGATATTCCAGAACGCCATGCGCATGTTCACGCCGTTCCCGGCCGCGTCGGGCACCGCATCCGCCCCTGAGGCGAAGAAGGAAAAGCCCGACAAGGACAAGGATCTGCAGGAACTGAAGGAGCAGATCGCCGCCATGCAGAAGAAGCTCGATTCAATCGGCGAGTAGTCTTTCCCCTACCAGCCCAGCGCCAGCCCGTCCTTGCGCGGGTCGGAGCCGCCGACGAGGAACCCCGTCTTCCGGTCGATGACGATCATCTGGCCGCCGCCGAGCGGCGATGCGACGGGCCGCACGGTGTGACCTCTCGCTCGTAGTGCCTCGCGCGACGCGGCATCGATCCCGTCTTCCACCTCGACCGTACCGTCGGCACTCCAGAACAGGCGGGCGTCGTCGATCGCGGCCTGCGGGTCCATGCCGTGATCGACAAGGTTGGAAAAGACATGGGCGTGGCCGAGCGGCTGGTAGGCGCCGCCCATCACCCCGAAGGACACTGCGGGCTTGCCGTCCTTATAGGCCATGGCCGGGATGATGGTGTGAAGAGGACGCTTGGAAGGGCCGATCTCGTTCGGGTGGCCTTCCTCCAGCGTGAAGCAGGCGCCGCGATTTTGCAGCGCGATGCCCGAACGCGGCGTCACCACCTTCGAGCCGAAGGCGTGGTAGAGCGAATTGATGAAGGAAACCGCGCGCCGGTCGCGATCGACCACGGTGAGATAGACGGTGTCGGCATCCGCCATTTCCGGCAAAGTCACGGCGGGATTGCGCCGGCCGCGATCGACCTGTCTGGCCATGAACCGCGTGAATTGTGGCGAAAGGAGCCGTTCCACCTCGGCCGCATTCATCGCCGGGTCGGCGACGTAGCGGTCGCGCGCGGCATAGGCGAGCCTTCCCGCTTCGATCTCCATGTGCCGGCGTTCGGGACTGTCGGGCGCCAGCGAGGCGAAGTCCAGTTCGGATAGAAGGTTGAGCAGGATCAGCGCGGTCACGCCCTGGCCGTTCGGCGGCAGTTCGAAGACTTCGTGGCCGGCATAATCGGTCGAGATGGGCTTGATCCAGTCCGCCGTCACGCCAGCAAGGTCCTCCTCCGAGAGGAAGCCGCCTTTCGCCTGCACCGTATCGGCGATTTCGCGGGCGATCTCGCCCTCGTAGAAGGCTTTCGCGCCGCCGCCGGCGAGTTTCCGCAGGGTCGCCCCGAGTGCTGGTGAGCGATGGCGCGTGCCTAGGAGCGGCGCCCCGCCGTCGACCAGGCAGTGGCGGCTTGCTCCCTCGTCAGCGGCCAGTTCGGCGGCATAGAGCGCCCAGTCGCGCGCCACGCGCGGGTGTATGGCGAATCCTTCTTCCGCGTAGCGGATCGCATCGGCGAAAAGGCGGTCGAAGCCGAGAGTGCCGAAATGCTCCAGAAGCGTCTCCCATGCCCGGATCGCGCCGGGTGTGGTGACCGAATGCACGCCGGTCAGGGGAACGGTCTTGAAACGGGCGCGATACCATTCGCCTGTCACCAGAGCGGGCGCCCGGCCGGAGCCGTTCAGCCCGTGGAGCGATCCGTCGGGCTCGGCGAGGATGACGAAGCAGTCTCCGCCGATGCCGGTCATGTGCGGTTCGACAACGCAAAGCGTGGCGGAAGCGGCAATCGCCGCATCGACGGCGTTGCCGCCTTCCTTCAGGACGGAAAGCGCCGTCATGGTGGCGAGCGGATGCGACGTCGCCGCCATGCCGTTCTCGGCATAGACCGGCGAGCGGCCGGGTAGATCGAATACGCGCATGGTGCTCCTCCCGATGCGTAAAAATCAAAAGCCTAATGCAGATTGACGTCCCGGCTTGCGGAACGGATCGAGACGGTGAAGCCGGCGAGCACGTCTACCAGCGAGATCACCATGATGGTGAAGAAGACGGAGTGCTCGGCGCCGGGAACCAGGAGGAATTCGATCAGGAAGGCGACGAAGAGCGCGGTGGACAGGATGTGGTCGACGATCGAGGCGTTGGATGTGCCGGTCGATTTGACGATCTCGACGAACAGCAGCACAAGCGCGACGACGACCAGTATATCGCCGAGCGTCATTGTCCAGATGCCGCCGGAGAGCATGGCGATGGAGAAGATCTCGTCGCGCCACGGATCGCCGGCGCTGCCCAACACGCCGATCAGCGCGAGGTTGTAGAGAATGAATGGGACGATCAGGAGGGGTATCTGTCGCAGCACGCCGGCCTCCGGCAAATGGTCAGGCCTTGTAGAAAACCAATGGCCATTGGCGTCAAGCATTTTGACGCCGAAAGCAAAAAGACCGGCGCAGGGCCGGCCTTTCAAATCATCGCAGGTCCAATCGACGGATCGATCAGCTTTCCCTGGGCTCCAGCACCTGCCGGCCGCGATACATGCCCGTCTTCAGGTCGATGTGATGCGGGCGGCGCATTTCGCCCGAATTCTTGTCCTCGACATAGGTCGGCGCCTTGAGCGCGTCCGCCGAGCGGCGCATGCCGCGCCTCGACGGGGAAGTCTTTCGTTTTGGTACGGCCATAATGCTCTCCGCTTGTCGTAAAAGCCCCGCCCGCGCCCTTGCCGAAGGACGCCGGAAGGCGTGGCCTTAAAATGAAAGTCGCGTGCCTATACACGGCGCAAGCCGTTTTGGCCAGTATCGGCGACGAAAAAAGTGCGCCGCCGCCGCCGGGTCATTGCAGGCATTTGACGTAGTCGCCGGAACGGGCGGTCCGCCTCAGGATGAGGGAGGCCAGGCGGCGGAGTCCGAGATCGGGATGGGCGGGATGCCGATGGAGCGGATTGGGAAGCGTGACGGCGAGAAGCGCCCCTTGTCGCGCGTCCAGCTTGCTGGCCGGACGCTTGAAATGATATTGCGCCGCGGCCTCCGCGCCATAGATGCCCGGTCCCCATTCGACGATATTGAGGTAGATCTCCATGATGCGCCGCTTGGATAGGATGGCGTCGAAATAGAGCGCCAGCGGAGCCTCCAGCATTTTGCGGACGAAGGACCGCCCCTGCCACAGGAAAAGGTTCTTCACCGACTGCATGGTTATGGTGGAGGCGCCGCGCGTCTCCTCGCCGGCGAGCGCGTCGTCGATCACGGCGTTCAACTCGCCCCAGTCGATACCGTCATGCCGGCAGAACTGCCCGTCCTCGGACATGACGACCGCATAGGTCAGATGCGGCGAGACGGCATCGAGCGGCACCCATTGCCGGTCGTAGCTCTTGCCGGTCACGAGGTCCTTCAGCATCAGGGTGGAGATGGGGTGCACGCCGGGGATGGCATAGACGAATGTCAGGCAGGCAGGGATCGCCGCCACGCAGATCAGTGCGATTACGATCCGTCTCAGCCATTTTCGCAGGCCGCTCGATGCCCGCCCCCCCTGGGCCTGCCCCCGTCGGCGGCGCATTCCTGTCCGATAGGCTGCCATGCCCGGCTTTGCTTCCCGCTTCGATTGGCTCGGTGGAATTCCCGGTGCTCCCGCATCCGACATAAAGGCCAATCGCGGGACACGCAACGGCCGGCCGGGCGGCTCTCCCTTGACCGCGCCGACAATTGCCGCCATCGCTCGCCCCATGAAGACGAATTCCGAAATCCCGTTCGAGATGGTGCTGGCGGCGTGCGCCGCCGAGGTCGAGGCGCTCATGGAGCGATTGCTCGACGGACGGACACGCGCCGGCGAGATCGTGCGGCCGCCGCGCCTCATGCAGGCGATCCGGCACGGCGCGCTGAGCGGCGGCAAGAGGCTCAGGCCGTTTCTGGTGGTGGAAAGCGCGGCGCTTTTTTCGGTGGGCGGGGAGGCGGCCCTGCGTGTCGCCGTCGCGCTCGAATGCGTCCATTGCTATTCGCTGATCCATGACGATCTGCCGGCGATGGACGACGACGATCTGAGGCGCGGACTGCCGACTGTCCACAAGGCCTTCGACGAGGCGACCGCCATTCTCGCCGGCGACAGTCTCCTGACCGAAGCCTTCGCCGTATTGGCCGGTCCGGAGACGGAACTGGCCGCGGAACGCAAGGTCGCGCTGGTTGCCGCCCTTGCCGCTGCGGCCGGCGCAGGCGGCATGGCGGGCGGGCAGGCGTTCGACCTGGAGGCCGAGCGAAATACGCCGGATGAGCAAGGCATCGTCACGTTGCAGGCGATGAAGACCGGCGCGCTGATCCGCTTCGCGGCGGAAGCGGGCGCGATCATCGCCGGCGCTTCGGCCGAGGACCGCGAGCGGCTGTCAAGTTTCGGCTCGGCGATCGGGCTCGCCTTCCAACTCGCCGACGACCTGCTCGACCTGACCTCGGACGCCGATACGATGGGCAAGGCGACTGGCAAGGATGCGGGCCGGGGTAAGGCGACGCTTGCCGCGCTTCACGGTGTCGACTGGACGCGCAGGCAGCTTGCCGGGCTGGTCGCGCAGGCCAACGATCTGCTCGAACCCTATGGCGAGGCAGGAAATACGTTGCGCGCCGCCGCCCGATTCGTAGCGGAACGACGGAACTGAGCGGCGCCTACCGGTTGCGCAGCACCACGCAGGCGCCGCCGACGCTATGCAATTTGGCGCAGATGCCGTTCGCCGTCCGGCGGTCATCCGCGCCGATGCGGACGGCATAGATGCCGCGCCGGCCGATGGGCGTGCGCACGCGGCTGACGACGGGGTCATAGCCGGCCAGCAGCTTCGGGAAACTGTCGCGCACGCGCTGCCAGTGCCTTATCGCGGCGGAGCGGCGGAAATTTCCCGCGACCTGAATCCCCCATGGCTTTATGTTGATCGTTGACATCGGCACGGTCGAGGCCATCACCACCGGCAAGTCGCGGCAGGTCTGGTCGAAGCCTTTCCCCGGCTCCAGCGGCCGGATCGTCGCCTGGTGGGAGCGATCGGTGAAATTGTCGACCGGCTCGCCCAGAATGTCGAGGACGTAATCCTCCGTCTCGATCGGCAGGAAGCCGCCCGATGCGAGCCAGCGTGAAACGCGGTTTTCGCCGGCGTTGTAGGCGGCGGCCGCGAGGCCGAGATTGCCGAAAGAGCGCTTCAGATCGGCGAGATAGGCGGCGGAAGCGGGGATCGCCTGGCCGATATCGAAGGAGTCTTCGAGGCCGCGCAGCTTCGCGGTACCCGGCATGAACTGGGCGATGCCTTCCGCGCCGGCCGGGCTGACGGCGCCTGCGTCGAAGCGGCTTTCCTTCCAGATGAGGCGCGCCAGGAAATCGCGCGGCAGGGCGTGCGCGTCCGCCTGCGTGGCGATCAGCGTGCAGACACGGTCGATGCCGTTGTCGGCCGGCTTCCTCGGTGTTTCAGGCTCGGCCCGCACAGTGCTTGTCAACACAAGCAAGGCGAGGGCGCCGGCGGCGATTCCGGCGCTGTGGCGGAGCCTACTCCGCCGCCTCGGTGCGGCCGTGCCCGAACCTTTGTTCGACATAGTCGGCCACCATTTTCTGGAATTCCTCGGCAATGCCGGGGCCGCGCAAGGTCGCCGCCTTGCGACCGTCGATGAAGACCGGAGCCGTCGGTGTTTCGCCGGTGCCGGGAAGCGAGATGCCGATATCGGCGTGCTTGGATTCGCCGGGGCCGTTGACGATGCAGCCCATCACCGCGACCTTCAGTTCCTCGACGCCCGGATAGCGCTCGCGCCAGAGCGGCATGTTGACCCGCAGATCGTCCTCGATCTTCTTTGCCAGTTCCTGGAAGACGGTCGAGGTGGTTCGGCCACAGCCGGGGCAGGCGGCCACGACCGGCATGAACTGGCGGAAGCCCATGGTCTGGAGCAGTTCCTGCGCCACCTGAACCTCACGCGTGCGGTCGCCGCCGGGCTCGGGCGTCAGCGAGATGCGGATCGTGTCGCCGATCCCCTGTTGCAGGAGAATCCCCATGGCCGCGGAAGAAGCGACGATGCCCTTCGAGCCCATGCCGGCTTCGGTGAGGCCGAGATGCAGCGCGTGGTTGGAGCGCTTTGCCAGTTCCGCATAGACGGCGATGAGGTCCTGAACCTGGCTGACCTTGGCCGAGAGGATGATCCGGTCGCGGCCAAGCCCGATCTCCTCGGCAAGTTCGGCCGAAAGCAGCGCGGACTGCACGATCGCCTCGCGCGTCACTTCTTGTGCCGTCAGCGGCGAGCCCTTCTTCTGGTTCTCGTCCATCAGCCGGGTCAGGAGTTCCTGGTCGAGCGAGCCCCAGTTGACGCCGATCCTCACCGGTTTCTCGTAGCGGATCGCGGTTTCGACGATGGCGCCGAACTGGCGGTCGCGCTTTTCGCGGAAGCCGACATTGCCCGGGTTGATGCGGTATTTGGCGAGCGCGGCCGCACAGGCCGGATAGTCGGCGAGAAGCTTGTGGCCGATATAGTGGAAGTCGCCGATCAGCGGCACGTCGATGCCGAGCCTCGCCAGCCGGTCGCGGATGCGCGGCACGGCGTCGGCGCTCTCCGGCCGGTCGACGGTGATGCGGACCAGTTCCGAGCCTGCGCGATGCAGCGCCGCCACCTGCGCGACGGTGGAATCGACGTCCGCCGTGTCGGTATTGGTCATCGACTGGACAACGACCGGCGCGTTGCCGCCGACCTTGACGCCGCCGACATCGACGGCGACGGACGCCCTGCGCGAAAGGGGAGAAGCAAGATAGGCTGTCATTTCGGGTTCCAGATTTCCGGCATCCGTCAAGATGTCTTCGCAATGCTGCAGCCGGCCTTGACGTGACGCAGGGCGAGCCTCGTGTCAACTCCCGCGGCGCCGCACCCGCATAGGATGCCATGTTGACGGCAGCGTGACGACGGGCCTATCCCGTTGCTGCAACGCAAGATTTTGTATCACGGAAGGATCGCGCCATGAATGCCAGGAAGACCGCCATCGTCACCGGCTCCAATTCCGGCATCGGGCTGGCTACCGCAGAGGCGCTTGCCGGCAGCGGCTGCAATATCGTGCTCAATTCCTTCACCGACAGCGAGGCCGACCACAAGCTTGCCGCCGATCTGGCGAAGAAACATTCGGTGGACTGCGCCTATATCAAGGCCGACATGGCAAAAGCCGCCGAATGCCGCGATCTGGTCGCACGAGCCGCCGAACGGTTCGGCTCGGTCGATATCCTCGTCAACAATGCCGGCATCCAGCACGTCTCGCAGGTGGAGAGTTTCCCGGCCGAGAGATGGGACGCGATCATCGCGATCAATCTTTCTTCCGCGTTCCACACCACGGCGATCGCGGTGCCGTTGATGAGGAAGGCCGGCTGGGGGCGGATCGTCAACATCGCCTCGGCGCACGGCCTGCGTGCCTCGCCCAACAAGAGCGCCTATGTGGCGGCCAAGCACGGCGTGGTCGGGCTGACCAAGACGGTGGCGCTGGAGACGGCCGGAAGCGGCGTCACCTCCAACGCGGTCTGCCCCGGCTTCGTCCATACGCCGCTGGTGGAAATCCAGATCAAGGACCGGATGAAGGAGCATCCCGGCATGGATCGCGACGCGGTGGTGCGCGACATCATCTTGGAAAAGCAGCCGTCCAAGCAATTCGCCACAGTGGAGCAGATCGCCGGCGCGGTGCTTTACCTGTGCTCGGATGCCGCCGCGCAGGTGACCGGCACGACGATCTCCGTCGATGGCGGCTGGACGGCGTCGTAGGGATTTTGCGGGCGGAGTCAGCACCCCCACCCCTAGCCCCTCCCCGCAAGGGGGAGGGGGACTTGCACAGGCGCCGTATAGCGCAAACTTCGACGATTTTAGCTGGGAACGCTGTGCCAGCGTCTCCCTCCCCCTTGTGGGGAGGGGTCGGGGGTGGGGCCTCGCACTTTCCGTGCACGTTTAGTATTCGATCGACCGCTCCAAATGAGGAAATCACGCCCTCAGCGCGCGCGAGACGATTTTGACCAGGGCGGTGGCCGCTTCCTGCCGTGCGTCGACATCGGGAAGCCTGAGCCGCAAGCCCTCGATCGCATCCATCAGCATGGCGGCGACCTTCTCCGGCGAAAGACCGCACGCTGAGAGACCGACGCCGTTCGCTTCCGCTTCCTCGCGCACGGCTTCGGCGAAGAGGGCGCAGGTCTTGCAGCGGAAAGTCTCGACAAGGTCGGCCGCCAGGCTGTTCTTCAGGTCGAGGAGTTCGATGCCGTGGGGCGATTCGGTGAAGGGGCGCAGGCACTCGAACATCGCCTCGTTGATCGCCCTTTCAAGCTTTTCGCGAAAGCTGCCGCCGGCCATCAGCGCCGCGCGCGTCGTCTCGATGCAGCCCTGCATGGTGAGCGAGGCGATCTCGCGGTAGATTTCCGTCTTGTTCCTGAAAAGCAGGTAGAGCGCGGGGCGGGACATTTCGGCGGCCCGCGCGATATCGTCCATCGTCGTGCGCGAATAGCCGTAGGCAAGCGCCAGCTTCAGCGCCGCCTCCATGATACGGGCGCGCTTGCGATCGGCGACGAGCTCCAGAATTTCGTTCAATTTTCGATCCCGCTTTTTAGCAGATTGACAAAATGACAAAATTTGTCAATCTGTCCGAAGGTCGGATGCCGTAAGGTATCCGACATGTTCGGCGAGAGACGATGCTTCGGCAAGAGGCAATGAGCCATGCATTCGCGAGGATGCGGCGGGCGTCGTCGTGTTGCCGGCGCGGGAAGTCACCCGGGGACGAAACGGGTGATCCGCGCCAGAATACGGAGCAGGCTGGCGGCAGCATGGCAGGAGCGTCATGCCGGCTGCTTTTTTGAAACCAGGCTTTGGAGTATCAGGCTCGCCCCGGCGATTTGAGCGCCGAGAGCATTGAACGCCCAGCACAGGTCACCCATATCCGCCGCCTGCCGCGTGTAGCGGAACGATCGGGACGGATCGGCACACGGAAACCATTCATGCCAAAGATACCCTTCCACAAGCTGGTGGCCTTCGTCGTGTTCGCGATTGCGGCGGCTTGGGTGCTGACCGGAGAGATTGCCTCGGTCGGCAGCGCTTCGCAGGATAAGGCGGCGAAGACGCCGGAGGCGGCTGAAGCGCCGACTCCGATTCGCACGGTCGGCGTCATCGATGCGCCAAGGCAGATGCATGCGCGCGCCATCCGCATCGCCGGCCACACAGAGGCGGACAAGCGCGCGGTGCTCGGCATCCGCGCGGCCGGCGTCATCACCGTGCTTCCGGTCAAGAAAGGGCAGCGGGTGAAAGAGGGCGACCTGATCCTCTCGCTCGACAATGGCGACAAGATCGCCGCCGTCGACATGGCCAAGCAGGTCGTTTCGCAGCGGGAAGCGGAGATGGAAGCGGCCGAAAGGCTGGCCAAGACGGGTAACATGGCCAAGCTGACGCTCGACAGTGCCCGCTCCGCACTCTCCACCGCCCGCTCGCAGCTCGAAGCGGCAAAGGCGGAGGAAGACAAGACCGAAGTGCGCGCGCCTTTCGACGGGCTCGTCGACAAGATTCCCGTCGAGAAGGGTAGCGCGGTACAGGTCGGCGCCGAGGTGGCGACGATCCTGGCGCTCGATCCCGTCATCGCGGCAGGCGAGGTGAGCGAACGCGACCTCGACCATATCAGGCTGGGTGACAACGTCGATATCAGGCTGATCGACGGCCGTGCGGTGAAGGGGACGATACGCTATATCAGCCGCGAGGCCGCCGCCGCCACGCGTACCTTCCGCGTCGAGGTCGCCATCTCCAATCCGGATTTCAAGATTCCGGCCGGCATGACGGCGGAGGTGACGTTGCGGGCCGAGGCGGTCAGCGCGGCCATCCTGCCGCGTTCGGTCGTGACGTTGAGCGCCAAGGGCGATCTTGGCATCCGCGCGGTAGGCCCGGACGATCTTGTCGCGTTCTATCCGATCGACATCGTCGACGACATGCCGCATGCGCTGGCGCTGGGCGGCATCCCGGAGGATGCGCGCGTCATCGTCGCCGGCCAGGATTTGGTGAAGGATGGCGAGAAGGTCCATCCCGTCGAAGCGGACGAGGAGACCATAAAGAAACTGACAGCCGAAGCCGTCGGGACCGAATAGCGCATGGATATCGTAGGCCTTGCCATACGGAACGCGCGGCTGACGCTTTCCATCCTGTTCTTCTTCATCGTCGCCGGCGCGCTCGCCTACCAGTCGATCCCGAAGGAAGCGGAGCCCGACGTCCAGATCCCGATCATCTATGTGAACATTCCCTATCAGGGGATTTCGCCGGAAGACGCCGAAAGGCTGATCCTGCGTCCGCTCGAGACGCAGATGAAGAATCTGAAGAACCTCAAGGAATTGCGCGCGTCGGCCTATCAGGGCGGCGGCTATGTGCTCGCCGAGTTCCAGCCGGGCACCGACATCGCCGTCTCGCTCGAAGACGTGCGCGCCAAGGTGCAGAACGCCAAGAAGGACATACCGCAGGACGCCGACGAACCGATCATCTCGGAAGTGAACCTGTCTGAGTTCCCGGTGCTGGTGGTGACGCTTTCCGGCGACATTCCCGAGCGCGTGATGACGGCGGCGGCGCGCGAACTGCGCGACCGGATAAAGGAAGACGTGCCTGGCGTGCTCGACGCGAATCTTCAAGGTGCGCGCGACGACCTCGTCGAGGTCATCGTCGACCCGGTCAAGCTCGCCTCCTACGATATCCGCCTCGATCAGTTGATCACCGCGGTGCGTTCGAGCAACAGCCTCGTCGCGGCGGGCGCGCTCTCCGGCGACGAGGGCAGCTATGCGGTCAAGGTCCCCTCGCTGATCGAGACGGCCGAAGACGTCGCGGACCTGCCGGTCGTGGCCGGGCCGAACGCGATCGTGAAAGCGCGCAACCTCGCCACGATCCGCTCCACTTACAAGGATGCCGAGACGATCACCCGGCTGAACGGCAAGCCGGCTATCGCCGTCGAGGTCTCCAAGCGCACTGGCGCCAATTTGATCGAGACCATCGACGCGGCGAAGAGGGTGGCGACCGAGTTCGGCAAATCGCTGCCCAAGGGTGCGGTGGTCTCGTTCAGCCAGGACAAGTCCACCACCATCCGGCAACTGCTCAGCGACCTGCAAAACAGCGTTCTGACAGCGGTGGTGCTGGTCTTCATCGTCATCTTGTACGCGTTGTCGGGGCGCGCCTCGCTCCTGATCGGCATGGCGATCCCGTCCTCCTTCCTGCTCGGCATTTTGCTGCTCTCGCTGTTCGGGCTGACCGTCAACATCGTCGTGCTGTTCAGCCTGATTCTCGCGGTCGGCATGCTGGTGGACGACGCCATCATCGTCACCGAATTCGCTGAGCGGCGCATGGCTGAAGGCATGGGCAAGGAGGACGCCTACGCGCTTGCCGCCAGGCGCATGGCCGGGCCGGTGATCGCGGCGACGATGACGCGCATCGCAGCCTTCTCGCCGCTTCTCTTCTGGCCGGGCATCGTCGGCGAGTTCATGAAGTATATGCCGATCACGCTGATCGTCACGCTCGGCGCCTCGATGCTCTACGCGCTCGTCTTCACGCCGACGCTGGGCGCCATGTTCGGCAAGCCGCATCCTGAAAGCGGGCATCAGGGCGACGGCTGGTACATGGCGCTGGTCAGGCGCGCCGTCAAGCATCCGAAAACGGTGCTGGCGCTCGGCTTGGCGCTTCTGGTGGCGGTGCCGGTCGCCTATTTCCATGAGGGCAAGGGTGTCGAATTCTTCCCCAATGTCGAGCCCGATTACGGGCTGCTCTACGTTCATGCTCGGGGCAATCTGTCGCTTGCCGAAAAGGACGCGATCGTCACCAAGGCGGAAAAGCGCATCCTCGGATGGCCAGGCATCAAGACGGTCTATACGCGCGTCGGCAAGGCGACCGGCAGCGCCAGCGACGTGGCCGAGGACGTGATCGGCGTCATCCAGTACGAGTTCATCGACTGGCGCGAGCGCAAGGCCGCCAATGACATTCTCGCCGATCTGCGCACGGCCATGAAGGGCATCCCAGGCGCCGAAGTCGAGGTACAGGTGCCGGAGGCCGGCCCGCCGACGGGCAAGGCGATCCAGGTCCGGCTATCCGCGCAGGATCCCGCCGGGCTCGACGACCAGGCGAAGAAGGTCGCCGCCATGCTGGCGACCATTCCCGACGTGGTCGATATCGACAACGGCCTGTCGCCCCCCGGCATCGACTGGGAGATCAATGTCGATCGCGGCAAGGCGGCGCAATACGGCGTCAGCCCGGCGACGGTCGGCAGCGCGGTGCAGCTTGTGACCGACGGGCTCAAGCTTTCCGAATACCGGCCGGCGGACGCCGACGATTCGGTCGATATCAGGCTGAGGCTGCCGGAAAACCGGCGCACGCTCGCAACGCTCGACGAACTGCGCATCCAGACCGCGGTAGGCTCGGTGCCGATCTCGAATTTCGTCACGCGCGAGCCGGCGCGCAAGATCGGCATCCTGAATCGCATCGACGGGCAGCGGACCGTGATCGTGCAGGCCAATGTGCGCGAGGGTGTTCAGGTCGCCGATATCCAGCAGAAGGTGACGCAGAACCTGGCTAAGATGGACCTCGGCAACACGCACTGGAAGCTCGCCGGCTCCGACGAGGAGCGCGACAAGGCGGGCGCCTTCCTGAGCAAGGCCTTCGGCGCCGCCATGTTCCTGATCTTCATCGTGCTGCTCGCCCAGTTCAACAATTTCACCAGCGTATGGCTGGTGCTCTCGGCGGTGGTGATGTCGACGATCGGCGTGTTCCTCGGCCTGATCATCATGGGCCAGCCCTTCGGCGTGGTGATGACGGGTATCGGGGTCATCGCGCTGGCCGGCGTGGTGGTGAACAACAATATCGTGCTGATCGACACCTACGACCGGCTCAGGCTTGAGGGCTGGGAGAAGCTCGACGCCATATTGCAGACCTGCCGGGAGCGCGCGCGGCCGGTGGTGCTGACGGCTGTCACCGCGATCCTCGGTGTGTTGCCGATCGCCTTTGGCGTCAATCTCGAGCTTCTGAACCACGAGACGACGTTCGGCGCGCCGTCGACGCAATGGTGGATATCGCTTTCCTCGGCAATCGTCTTCGGTCTTGCCTTCTCCACCGTGCTGACCCTGATCGTCACGCCCTCGGCGCTGATGGTCTTCACCCGTGGCAAGCCGCGCGAGAAGCGGCGCGGCCTGTTTTCGCGGCTCTTCCGGCGCGGAAAGGCGGATAAGGCCACGCCCGAAGCCAATCCCGTGCCGGTCACAGGCGACGAGCACGTGACCGCCTTCCCGAAGGCGGCGGAGTAGAGGACTGCGGAAGCGGGGGAGCCGTGGCTCCTAAGAGTTCGGGCTTGAGCGGCTGCTTACCCCCACCCCTACCCCTCCCCACAAGGAGGAGGGGGACTTTACCGGGGCTGCCTGGCGCAAACTTCGATGATTTTAGACCGGGACGACATACCGGTGTCTCCCTTCCCCCCTTTGGCCCCCTTGTGGGGAGGGGTTAGGGGTGGAGTATCCTCCGCGCCCTCGTTCGCCGTTGCGCTGAAGGTTAGGGAACTGCGCCCGCGGTCGCGCATTATCGTGCCGTTAGTTTGTTTCCAAAAGGGGATCCCCGATGACACTCGGCACCATACTGATCATCATCCTTGTCCTCATCCTGCTCGGCGCCGTTCCGAACTGGCCTTATTCCCGAAGCTGGGGCTACGGGCCGTCGGGTATCGTCGGCGTCATCCTGGTGGTGCTCATCATCCTGGTCCTGCTCGGCAGGATATGATGCGGCTCGCCGCCTCCAGTTCGGAGGTGGCGAAGCTCAGGTTTATTGGAGGACTCGTCGCCGGTCAGGCGGCGAGTTTTCTCTTTTCCGGGGTGATCCCCAGATCGGCGATGGCGCCGGCGATCGCCTTCTCGAGCGGGGTGTGCGGGATATGGCCGACGATATCGGCGAGCCTTCCCGGCGCCAGCCGGTGCGGCTCGAAACGCAGGTAGGACATCGACACGATGGCCTTCCACATCGGGTTGAAGGGACTGCCGAGCCTGAGGACCCACCAGGGCATCGATGCCAGTTCCAGGCACTCGCCGAGCACGCTCTGCGCCGCCGCCTTCATCTGGAGGTCGGTCACCGCATGATCGGCGAAGTTCAAATTCTCGAAGACACCAAGCTTGTCGCGATTGTCGGCGAGCCGGACGAAGGCGGCGGCAAGATCGGGCAGGTAGGCCCATTCATGGACGAGGTCGACCTTGCCGGGCGCCGTGTACACGCCCTTTTCGAGTTTCGATGCCACGACCAGGTCGAACCATGCGCCGGTGCCCTTGCCGCCGAAGAAATCCCCGGCGCGGAGGATGGTGGTGCGGACGCGGCCGGTATCGGCCTCGTGGCGGAACAGTTCCTCCATCGCCACGCGGATGCGGCCTTTCGCGGTGGTCGGGTTCTGGGGGGTCTCCTCGGTGATGATCGCGGGGATCGGCGAGCCGAAATTATAGACCGTGCCGGGAAAGAAATGCCGAGCGCCGTTCTCCGCGCAGGCGGCCATGACGTTTTCCGCCATCGGAACGCAGGTGCTCCAGTCCGAATAAACGGGCGAGAGGCCGTTGAAGACGATATCGGCGCCTTTCGTCGCCTCGATAAGCGAATTGCGATCGAGCGCGTCGGCGGCGATGCCGGTGGCGCCGGCAAGCTCGTCGGGCAATATCCCGTCGCGGGTGACGGCGCGCACCTCGTAACCGGCGTCAATGAAGGCCTTGGCGACAGCCCGGCCGATCCGTCCGCGCGCACCCAAAACAGTGATTTTCGTCATTGGATCTCTCCGCGCTTGTGTGTCGATGCACGAAATATCGTCTATCCACATTCGTTCTGGAATTGACCAAATGCGATGAAGTGATATTCATTATTGAATATGCAGGAACTTGACTGGAATCTGATCCGCAGCTTCGTAGCCGTCGCGCAAACCGGCAGCCTGTCGGCGGCGGCCCGGCAATTGGGTGGAAGCCAGCCGACGCTTGGACGCCATGTCGCGGAACTGGAACAGGCGACAGGGCTGAAACTCTTCCGGCGTGGGCGTGCCGGCTACGAATTGACCGATGACGGGCTGGTGCTTTTGGCGCGGGCGGAAGCAGTATCGGACCGTGCGAACGCCTTCATGCGCGCCGCGCTCGGCGCTTCGACCGAGGCGGTTTCCGGCAGCGTTCGCATCGCGGCGAGCGAGGTGGTCTCCGCCTATGTGCTGCCGCCGATGATCGCGCGGCTCGGCGAGGCGGAGCCGTCGATCGAAATCGAGATCGTCGCCAGCAACCAGGTCGAGAATCTGTTGCGTCGCGACGCCGATATCGCCATCCGCATGGTCGAACCGGCGCAGCAGGACCTGATTGCGCGGAAGGTGACGGATATCCCGCTTTGCGCGTGTGCCGCGGTTTCCTATCTCGATCGGCGCGGGCGGCCGGAATCCTTCGAGGAGCTACCCGCGCACGACCTGATCGGCTTCGACCGCGGTTCCGCGATCATCGACGCATTCGGCGCTCTTGGCATCAGGCTCGACCGGCATGCCTTCCGCTTCCGCGCCGACAACCAGATCGTCGTCTGGGAGGCGGTGCGCGCCGGCAACGGCATCGGCTTCGGGCAGCTTCCGCTTGCCATGAGAGACCCGCAAGTGGAGGTGATCCTGCCCAACATGCCCTTGCCGGCCTTGCCGGTGTGGCTCGCCATGCACCGGGATGTACGCACGTCCGCGCGCATAAGGCGTGTCGCGGATTTTCTTTTCGCCGAACTGAAACGCTACGTGGATGCCTGAGGGGGCATATCGGCGGCACGGGCGAGCCCGGCCATCAGGAAGACGACGATCAGCAGCATCGAGACCCCGATGAAAGCTGGCGAGAAGCCGACATGCTGGCCGATGAAGCCGATGATCGAGGGCGCGAGCAGGATGCCGGAATAGCCCATCACCGTCACCGTACTCAGGCCGACGCCGGGCGACAGGCCGGGCTGGTTGCCGGCGGCGGAGAATGCGATCGGCACCATGTTGGCGATGCCGAAGCCGGCGAACGCGAAGGCTGAGACGGCGACCCATGCACTCGGCGCAAATCCGCCGACCAACATGCCGGCCGCCGCGATCAGCGCCGAGACGCGCAAGGTCGCCACCGCGCCGAAACGATTGCGCACGGCGTCGCCGGCAAAACGCATTAGCGCCATCGTCCCGGAGAAGGCGGCGAAGGCAAAGCCGGCCGTGGCGATGCCTGCGCCGAGTTCCTGCTTCAGGTAGAGCGCTGCCCAGTCGAGCACCGCGCCTTCGGGGATCATGGAGAAGAGAGCCATGATTCCGATGAGATAGACGGCCGGACTTTTGGGCGGGGAGAAACGGAATCTCTGACGAATGGTCGGCTTCGTTTCGGTGACGAGGCCGCGCGTGGCCACGAAGAACACGGCGAGCGCCAGTATCGTAACGATGACGGCGTGCGGCAGCGCGCCGCCATCCTTGATGATGAGGCCGCCAAGCCCGCCGCCGGCGAAGCCGCCGAGGCTCCAGAAGCCGTGGGAGGAAGACATCACGGCTCGCCTCAACCTGCGCTCCACCTCGACGGCGTTGGCGTTCATGGCGACATCCATGCCGCCGACGGTCGCGCCGAAAAGGAAGAGGGCCGGCGCGGCAAGCGGGACATCCGGCGCGAGCACGATCAAAAGCAGGCCGAAGACGGCGACGGCTCCAAACATCTCGATGACGCGGCGCGAGCCGAAACGGCCGATCAGCGTGCCGCACCAGGGCATGGCGGTGAGCGCGCCGAGCCCGAACAGCAGGATCAGAAGGCCGAGCGTGAATTCGGTGATCTGGAGCCTTGCGAGGAAGCCCGGAATCTGGGGAGCCCAGCTCCCGATCATGAAGCCGTTGACCAGGAAGACCGCGGCGACCGACCAACGGCCACGCCGGGCAATGGCGATCGAATTGGAGGCGTCCATGAGCGTTTCCGGAAGCTAGGGTTTACCGCCAATCTAAATCGATTTAGCTTCCGATCAAGGGCAAAGGGCGATTTCGCATCGGACCAATGGCCGCGTCAGGGTTTGACGTGGATATCCCGCGGGAATTTCGTCAGCGTTTCACATCCGCCGGCGGTGACGAGGATCGTCTCGCTCACTTCGATCCCCCACCCCTCCATCCACATGCCGAGGATGCAATGCACGACATTGCCCGGCTTCAGGATCGTCTTGTCGCCCGGCCGCAGGCTGATCGTGTGTTCGCCCCAGTCGGGGGGATAGGCGACGCCGATCGAATAGCCGATGCGCGATTCCTTTTTCAGGCCGTAGCGCTGGATGATTTTGCGCCAGGAGGCCTCGACTTCCTCGGCGGCGACGCCCGCGCGGATCGCCCCCAGCACGGCCTCCATTCCCTCGATGACCGCCTTGCCCGTCTCCGCGACCTTTGCCGGGGTGGGACCGAGCTGAAGCGTGCGCGCGAGGCCGGCGGTGTAGCGGCGCACGGCGCCGGCCAGTTCCAGCGCGACCGTTTCGTTTGCGCCGAAGCGGCGGTCGCTCCACATGATGTGTGGCGCGGAGGCATTCTCGCCGCCGAGTATGGTCGGCGGCAGGGCCGTGATGTCGCCCGCGAAATCCGGCGAGCCGGCGATCTGCGCCGCCTGGATGCCGGCGATGGCATCGCATTCGCGCACGCCCGGCTCGATGATCTCGTAAGCGGCGCTGACAGCCCCCTCCGCGAGCGTAGCTGCCTTGCGCAGATAGCCGATCTCGGCATCCGACTTGACGGCGCGAACCCAGTTCACGATGAGGCTGGCATCATGGAAAGTCGCATTGGGCAGGCCGGCCGTCAGGCGGGCATGGGCCTTCGCCGAATAATAATAGGCTTCCATCTCGATGCCGATATTGCCGCGCCCCCAGCCCTTTTTCACGATCCATCCGGCAATCCAGTCCATCGGGTGGCGGTCGGGTCGCTGGACATGGTCTTCCGGGAAGCCGACGACGTTTTCCGGTTTCATCCACGCCGTCAGTACCCCTCCCGCGGCGTCCATGGCGCGGCCGATCCAGACGGGCTCCTCGTCGGCGAGCGACACCAGCACGACCTGCGGCGTATAGAAGGACCACCCGTCATAGCCGGTGATGTAATGCTGGTTGGCGACGTCGTTGACGATCAGGAGATCGAGACCGCGACGCGCCATCTCCTCGCGGATGGCCTGAAGCCTGCGGCGATACTCGCCGCGCTCGAAAGGCAATGGGATCATGCTTGGCTGGTCCTGTTCGTCGTTTGGCTTCGTAGGGTGCGCCAGATGGCGACGGGCGTGATTTAAGTGCCTTGCCAGCCTGCGCGTCGAGGGAAGATACGTGTCAATACCCCGAAAAGATATGTGCCAACCCGCCGTCCACGGGCAAGCGAAGCGGCCCCTCTCGCCCGGTCACCCGTAGACGATCAGCAAGTCCTTTGCGTCGATCTGGTCGCCGGACTTGACCAGCACTTCGGCAATGGTACCGTCGCGGTCGGCGTGCAGGGCAGTTTCCATTTTCATGGCTTCGATCGAGAGCAGCACGTCGCCGGCGGCGACTTTCTGGCCGGCGACGACGGCAAGCGCGGAGACGACGCCCGGCATCGGCGCACCGACATGCGCCTCGTTGCCAGGTTCGGCCTTGCGCCGTTCGCGCGCGGCGGAGCCGCCATGGATGCGGTCCGGCACCTTGACCCGGCGCGGCTGGCCGTTCAATTCGAAGAAGACGGTCCCCATGCCCTTGTCGTCGACATCGCCCAGCGCCAGGCAGCGGATGACCAGCGTCTTGCCCTTCTCGATGTCGACGAAAATCTCGTCTTCCGGCGCCATTCCGTAGAAATAGATGGGCGTCGGCAACACGGAGACGGGGCCGTATTCCGCAATCGCCGCGGCGAAATCGGAAAAGACTTTCGGATACATCAGCCAGGAGGCGAACTCGGCTTCGCTGAGTTCCCGGCCGACCTTCTCCTCCGCCTCGGCCCGCTTTGCGGAAAGATCGGCCTCGGCGAGCAGCGAGCCCGGACGGGCGGTAATCGGTTCGGCGCCTTTCAGTACCTTCTTTTGCAGCGCCTTCGGCCATCCGCCCTCTTCTCCCGGAAGAGAGGGGGGCTGGCCGAGATCGCCGCGCAGCATTGCGACGACCGAATCCGGGAAGGCGATGTCGCGGTCCGGGTCCTCGACATCGGCGACGGTCAGATCCTGGCTCACCATCATCAGCGCCATGTCGCCGACCACCTTGGAGGAGGGCGTAACCTTGACGATGTCGCCGAACATCCGGTTCACGTCCCGATAGCTCTGCGCCACCTCGTGCCAGCGGGTTTCAAGCCCGAGCGAGCGTGCCTGCTCCTTGAGGTTGGTGAACTGGCCGCCAGGCATTTCGTGCAGGTAGACCTCCGAGGCCGGCCCCTTCAAATCGTTCTCGAAAGCGGCGTACTGGTTGCGCACCGCCTCCCAATAGAAGGAAATCCGGCGTATCCATTCCGGATCGAGGCCAGGGTCACGCTCGCTGCCCTTCAGTGCCTCGACGATCGAGCCGAGGCAAGGCTGCGAGGTGTTGCCCGAGAGTGCGTCCATCGCCGCGTCGATGGCATCGACGCCGGCCTCTACTGCCGCCAGCACGGTAGCGCCGGCTATGCCGGACGTGTCGTGCGTGTGGAAATGGATCGGAAGGTCGGTTTCCTCGCGCAGCGCCTTGAAGAGAACGCGCGCGGCGGCAGGCTTCAGCAGGCCCGCCATGTCCTTCACCGCGATGATATGGGCGCCGGCGGCTTCTAGTTCCTTGGCCAGCCCGACATAGTATTTCAAGTCGTATTTGGCGCGCGCCGGATCAAGGATATCGCCAGTGTAGCACATGGCCGCCTCGATCAGCTTGCCCTCTTCGCCGACCGCGTCCATGGCGACGCGCATGTTTTCCACCCAGTTCAGGCAGTCGAAGACGCGGAAGAGATCGATGCCGCCGGCCGCCGCCTGGTGCACGAAATGGCGCACCACATTGTCGGGATAGTTGGTGTAGCCGACGCCGTTGGCGCCCCTCAGAAGCATCTGCAACAGGATGTTCGGCGTCTTCTCGCGGACCAGGGCCAGCCGCTCCCACGGATCCTCGGTCAGGAAGCGCATGGCGACATCGAAGGTGGCCCCGCCCCAGCATTCGAGAGACAGAAGCTTGGGCAGCGCGCGAGCGTAGGTGCCGGCGATGCGGGCGATGTCGTAGGTGCGCACCCGCGTGGCCAGAAGCGACTGATGGCCGTCGCGCATGGTGGTGTCGGTGACCAGAACCTCTTTTTGCGCCCTCAGCCAGGCGGCGAATTTTTCTGGCCCGAGCGCGTCGAGCTTCTGCCTCGTGCCGTCCGGAACGGGCCCGGTGAACCAGGGGATGACGGGCGGGGCGGCGTCCGCCTTGGGTTTCGGGCGGCTGCGCGCGTCGGGATGGCCGTTTACCGTCACGTCGGCGAGGTAGTTCAGGAGCTTGGTGGCGCGATCCTGCCGCTTCACCTGCGCGAAGAGTTCCGGCGTCTCGTCGATGAAGCGGGTGGTGTAGTCGTTGGCGCGGAATTTAGGGTGGGTGATGATCGCTTCGAGGAAGGTGAGATTGGTGGCGACGCCGCGGATGCGGAACTCGCGCAATGCACGGTGCATGCGGGCGATCGCCTCGCGCGCCGTCGGCGCCCAGGCGGTGACCTTTTCCAGAAGCGGATCGTAGTAGCGGGTGATGACGGCGCCCGAATAGGCGGTGCCCCCGTCGAGCCTGATGCCGAAACCGGTGGCGCCGCGATAGGCGGTGATGCGGCCGTAATCGGGGATGAAATTATGCTCCGGGTCCTCGGTCGTGATGCGGCACTGGAGCGCGTTGCCGTTCAGCCTGATCTCGCCTTGCGGCGGCACGCCGGATTCGGGCGTGCCGATGGCGAAGCCGTCGAGGATGCGGATCTGCGCCTTGACGATGTCGATGCCGGTGACCTCCTCGGTCACCGTGTGCTCGACCTGGATGCGCGGATTGACCTCGATGAAATAGAACTTGCCGGTATCGGTATCCATCAGGAACTCGATCGTGCCGGCGCCGACATAGCCGGTCGTGCTCGCGATCTTCAGCGCATGGCCGGAAAGTTCCTGCCGCTGGGCGTCGTCCAGATAGGGCGCCGGGGCGCGCTCGACGACTTTCTGGTTGCGGCGCTGGATGGAGCAGTCGCGCTCGAAGAGATGCACAATATTTCCATGCGCGTCGCCGAGTATCTGGACCTCGACATGGCGGGCGCGCTCGACGAGCTTTTCCAGATAGACCTCGTCCTTGCCGAAGGCCGCCTTCGCCTCGCGCTTGCCTTCCGTGACCTCGCGGGAAAGGTCGGCTTGGGACCGGATGACGCGCATTCCGCGTCCGCCGCCGCCCCAGGAGGCCTTCAGCATCACGGGATAGCCGATCGCCTCGGCCATCGGGGCGATTTCGCGCGGATCGTCGGGCAGCGGATCTGTTGCCGGGATCACCGGCACGCCGATTTCAATCGCCAGGTTGCGTGCGGCGACCTTGTTGCCGAGCCGGCGCATGGTCTGGGGCTTCGGGCCGATGAAGACGAGGCCGTTTTCCGCGCATGCCTCGGCGAATTCGGGGCTTTCCGAGAGAAGTCCGTAGCCTGGATGGACGGCGTCCGCCCCCGACAGTTTCGCCACGCGCATGATTTCAGGGATCGATAGATAGCTTTCGATCGGCCCGAGATCGGCCGCCAGATGGGGGCCACGCCCGACCTCGTAGGATTCGTCGGCCTTGAAGCGATGGAGCGAATATTTGTCTTCCTCCGCCCATATGGCGACCGTCTTCAGGCCGAGTTCGTTAGCGGCGCGGAAAACCCGTATGGCGATTTCGGAGCGGTTGGCGACGAGGATTTTGGTGATCGGCAAGAGGCGGGCTCTCCCATTGGTCGCATGTCACGAGCTGGCACAATGGTTAGCGCGTGCGATATTGCGGTGCAACATCAAGGACGCGTCCATCTGCAAAAGAAAACGGCCCGGCATGTTTGATGCCGGGCCGCGAAGATGGTCGTTCAGCCGATTACACGTCGGCCGGCAAACCGACTATTCGGTGTAGTAGTCGTACTTGCCGTCATGCCACTTGTACATGATGTAGCCCGGCAGGGTGACGTCGCCCTTGTCGTTGAACTTGAGATCGCCCAGCACGGTCTTGAAGGTTCCCGCATTCAGCGCCTTCACCACTGGATCGAATTTCTCCGAGCCGGCGGTGTTGGCTGCCTGCGCCCATGCCTGCACGGCTGCGTAGGTATAGAGCGCGTAGCCCTCGGTGCTCTTGCCGGCGGCGACCAGTTCGTCCACCACAGGCTTGGCTTCGGCGTTCTTGCGCGGATCGGGCGAGAAGGTCATCATCGTGCCTTCGCCGGCGTCGCCGGTGATCGCCCAATATTCGTCGGTCACCAGCGCGTCGCCCGAGATGAGGACCGTCTTCATGCCCTGCTGCACCATCTGGCGCTTTATCAGGCCGGCCTCGGTGTGGTAGCCGCCGTCATAAAGCACGTCGATATTGTTCTGCTTCAGCTTGGAGACCAGCGCGGTGTAGTCTTTCTCGCCCGCAGTATAGGACTCGACAAGCGCCGGCTTGCCGCCGAGCTTCTCGAATGCGGCCTGGGTGGCGTCGGCGAGACCCTTGCCGTAGGCGGTCTTGTCGTTGATGAAGGCGATCTTCTTGTCCTTGAAATGATCCATCAGGAACTTGCCGGCGACATCGCCCTGCTGGTCATCGCGGCCGCAGACGCGGAAGATGCCCGGCCCGGGACGGTCGTCGGTGAGTTTCGGGTTGGTGGAACCGGGCGAGATCATGACGATGTTCTCGTCGGCATAGACGGCCGAGGCGGGGATCGACGAGCCTGAGCACCAGTGGCCGGCCACGAACACCGCACCCTCGCTGGCGAACTGGTTGGCAACCGCGACCGCCTGCTTCGGATCGCATGCATCGTCACCGACCGAGAGCTTGAGCTTCTGTCCGTTGACGCCGCCCGCCTTGTTGATGTCTTCGACGGCCTGTTCCGCGCCGCCCTTCATCTGCTGGCCAAAAACAGCGTATTGGCCGGTCATCGGACCCGCCACACCGATCGTGATGTCGGCCCATGCCGAGCCGCCCATCATCGCAAAGGTGAGGGCGACGCCCGCGAAAAGTGCCTTCTTCATGTTGACTCCCTTGTAACACCCCAGAGGTTCCTTGCGCCGCCCGGAAAAGGTGTCGGGTGTTTCCGGTCGGCCGGCGCGGGTCTTCTGCCCCGCTTGAGCGGTATGAAAGCCCAATTCAACGCCGAAATAAAGACTGCAAACCGATTAATAATGAACGGCTCAGGTTTTGCGCGCCCAGCCGGCAGGCCCGTTGCGCCGGTAGTCGAAGCTGTACTGGGTGGTCATCTGCCCGGCGCGCGTCACCTGGCGTCCGATGAAGGCAATGATGAGAAGAAAGATCAGGTCCACTATGTAGTAGTGGATCGAGAGGAGCGAGCCCTTGAAGAGGGCGAAATGAATGAACCGGCAGGCGGCGGTCAGCAGGATCATATAGACTGCAAGCTGGATGCCGCTGTTCCACGAGCGCGCTACCGCGCGGCCGGTGAGATACGCCGCGCCGCCCGCCAATACCATGGTGACCCAGAAGAACTCCCAGAACGTCACTTCCCACAGCAGGCCGTTTTCCTTGACCATTTCCGTCCTCTCAGTGCCTGCCGCCTTCGAGATAGGCGGCGCGGACCTCCTCGCGCTTCAGAAGCTCGGCGCCCGTGCCGCTCATGGTGATGGAGCCGTTCACCATCACATGGCCGCGATGCGCGAGCTTGAGCGCATGGAATGCGTTCTGCTCGACCAGAAAGACGGTCAGCCCTTCCTGCCGGTTCAGCTCGCGGATGGCCTCGAAAATCTGTTTCACCACCAGCGGAGCGAGCCCGAGCGACGGTTCGTCGAGGAGAAGCAGTTTTGGACGGCTCATGAGCGCGCGGCCGATGGCGAGCATCTGCTGCTCTCCGCCGGAGAGCGTCCCGCCGCGCTGGCCGGCGCGTTCCTTCAGTCGCGGGAACAACGTGAAGACGCGCCGGACATCCTCGTCGAAATGTTCCGGCGGCACGAAGGAAGCCCCCATCTGGAGGTTTTCCATGACCGTCATGCGCGGAAAGATGCGGCGCCCCTCCGGCGACTGCGCGATGCCGAGGCGCATGATCTCGTGGGTGGGCATGTTGGTGATGTCATGCCCCTCATAGGTGATCTGGCCGGAACGAGCGCGCGGAGCACCGCAAATCGTCATCATGAGCGTCGATTTTCCGGCGCCATTGGCTCCGATCATGGTGACGATCTCGCCGCGGTCGACATCCACGTCGACGCCGCGCAATGCCATGATCTGACCGTAAAAGGTCTGAACGCCGCGCACCGAGAGAAGTTTGTCGCTCATGGCTTCGACGCTCCCCCGGAGCCGTTCGGCGCTTCCGGCATCGCCCCGATATCTCCCTTCACCTCCGCCGCGATATCCCTTTGAACCTCGGCGATATCGATCTCCTCCTCGTCTTCGACGCCGAGATAGGCGGCGATGACCTTGGGATCGGTCCGTACGAATTCAGGGTCGCCGTCCGAAATCTTCACGCCGTAGTCGAGCACCACGATATGGTCTGAAATCTCCATGACGACGCCCATGTCGTGCTCGATGAGGAGGATCGACGTGTCATGCTCGTCGCGGATGAACTTCAGGAGTTCGTTCAGTTCCGCAGATTCTCGTGGATTGAGGCCCGCCGCCGGCTCGTCGAAACACAGGAGCTTGGGTCCGGTGCACATGGCGCGGACGATTTCCAGGCGCCGCTGGGCGCCATAGGGAAGATCGCCGGCAGGGTCGTCGGCGCGGTCGACGAGATTGATCTGCTTGAGCCAGTATATGGCCTTGTCTATCGCCTCGGCCCGCGCCCTCTTGTAGCCGGGCAGGCCGAAAATGCCGCCGAGCGTATAGCTCGATGCGAGCATCAGCGCGTTGTGCTGCGCGACCAGCAGGTTTTCGAGCACCGTCATGCCGGCGAAGAGACGTATGTTCTGGAAGGTGCGCGCGACTTTCGCCCTGGCCGATATCTCGTGGTCGGGCATGCGCTCGAGAAGGAAGACGGAGCCGCCCGCGGTTTCCGAGAAGCGTGCGCTGCGGGCGGTCAATTCCTCGACCTCTTTCGTCAACCGGCCCTCGCCGTGGCGCATGGCGATGCGGCCCTCGGTGGGCTTGTAGAAGCCCGTGACGCAGTTGAAGACGGTCGTCTTGCCGGCGCCGTTCGGGCCGATCAGGGCGGTGATGTCGCCATGGCCCACATTGAAGGACAGATCACCGACGGCCACGAGCCCGCCGAAACGCATGGACAGATGCTCGACGGTCAGGATGGGGTCGGTCTCCCAGCGGCGCACGGCCTGGGCGCGCGTGTCGTTGCGTGCGGCCTCCATCAGTGCCCCTCGCCCTGTGCGACCAGATCGGCGCTGATCCGCTTCTTCTCCTTGTAGACGGCCGAAGGCGTTCGCGTCGCGATCAGGCCGCGCGGCTTCCACACCATGACGATGACCATTGCCAGGCCGAAGATCAGCATCCGGTACTGGACCGGATCGAAATCATCTCCGAAAATCGCCTTGAGGAAGTCGAGATTGCGCAGCATTTCGGTGCCGCCGATCATGAAGATGGCGGCGATGACGACCCCGAGCTGTGAGCCGAGGCCGCCGAGGACGACGATCGACAGGATGATCGCCGATTCCAGGAAAGTGAAGCTCTCGGGCGACACGAAGCCCTGGCGCGTGGCAAAGAAAGACCCGGCGAAGCCGCCGAACATCGCGCCGATGGCGAAGGCGGTAAGCTTCGTGTTGCGTGTGTTGATGCCGAGCGAGCGGCAGGCGATCTCGTCCTCGCGCAGCGCCTCCCATGCCCGGCCGATTGGCAGCCTGCGCAGCCTTATCGTGATGAAGTTGGTGATCAGGGCGAGCGCGAAGATGATGTAATAAAGGAAGATGAAGCGCTGGATCGGATTGTAGTCGATGCCAAGGAGCGCGTTGATCGTGCCGTCGCCGCGGCCGAGCTCGTAGCCGAACACGGTCGGCTTCGGGATTCCCGAAATGCCGTTGGGGCCGTTGGTGAAGCTGTACCAGTTGATGATCACCACGCGGACGATCTCGCCGAAGGCCAGCGTGACGATCGCCAGATAGTCGCCGCGCAGGCGCAATACCGGGAAGCCCAGGATGATGCCCCAGGTCGCGGCAAGGATGCCGGCGAGCGGCAGCGCCATCCAGAACCCGAAATGGAAATAATGCGCAAGAAGCGCGAAGGAGTAGGCGCCGACCGCGTAGAAGGCCACATAGCCGAGATCGAGCAGGCCGGCGAGGCCGACGACGATGTTCAGGCCCCATCCCAGCATGATGTAGGTCATGATGAGAATGGCGATGTCGATGTACTGCCGCGCGTGCTGCGGCGCGAAACTGGTAAAGAAGAACGGCAGGACGACCGCGAAGGCGAAGAGCGCCCAGGTCGCCGCTTTCCCGATCGTCGGCAGGAGCGCCGCGACCCTGCCCGATCCGGCCTGAGCCTTTCGCCTCGCCGGCCGCTTGGCCTTGAAGAAGAAGATATTGAGAAGGAGCCTGGCGGCAAAAACGACAAGGATCGAGATGATCCAGGTGCGCCAGCGGGTCGTTATGTCAAGGCCGCCGGGCGCCAGTTCGGTACGCAGGCCGATGAAGAAGAAGCCGAGCACGGCAGCGAGCAGCGCGGTCAGCCCCGCGTCCCTCAGCGAATCGTACAGGTCGACCGATCTGTGCGGCGGCGCCTGGAGGGTGCCGGCCCTGTCTTCAGCGAGCGCCTGCGCGCCTTCGGGGTTGATTTCCGAGGCGGGCATATCCTGGGTGCCGGAAGCCATCAGACCTTCTCCACCTCGGGCCGGCCGAGCAAGCCGGACGGCAGGAAGATGAGGACGACGGCGAGGATCGAGAATGCCGCCACGTCCTTGTACTCGACGGTGAAATAGGCGGACCAGAATACTTCGATCAGACCGATCGCGAGGCCGCCCAGCATGGCACCGGGCAGCGAGCCGATGCCGCCGAGAACGGCTGCCGTGAACGCCTTGATGCCGGCAAGGAAGCCGATGTAGAAGTCGATGACCCCATAGAGAAGCAGGAACATCAGCCCCGCCACGGCTGCGAGCGCGGCGCCCATCACGAAGGTCAGCGAGATCGTCCTGTCGACATTGACGCCGAGAAGCGACGCCATCTTGGTGTCCTGCTCGCATGCGCGCTGGGCGCGCCCCAGCGGCGTCTTGACGATGAACAGGGTGAAGGCCGCCATCAGGAACAGGGTCGTCCCGATGATGATGATCTGCATATAGGACAGTTGCACATTGATGCCGTCGGTCGGACTGGCGGTGAAGATATTGATGCCGCCGGTGATCTGCGGCGGCAGCGGCTTGACGCGGGCGCCCTGGGTGACCTGCACGAAGTTCTGCAGCGTGATCGACATGCCGATCGCGGTGATCAACGGCGCCAGCCGGAAGGAGCCGCGTAACGGTCGGTAGGCGAGGCGCTCGACCGTCCAGCCCCAGGCGGAGGTGAAGATCATCGCCACGATCACGACGATCAAAAGCACCACCGGCAGGAAGGCGAAGCCGAAAACCGTGGTCAGGATCAGGAAGGTAGCAAGCGCCACGAACGAACCGACCATGAAGATGTCGCCATGGGCGAAATTGATCATGCCGATGATGCCGTAGACCATCGTGTAGCCGATCGCGATCAGCCCGTAGATCGACCCCAGTGTCAGCCCATTGATAAGCTGCTGGACGAAATAGTGCATCTGTTGTCGGCTCCCCTGGAACGTCACCGTGGCGGCGCGCTCCTTTTGTATTTCTTCTAGTCGTAGCTTCCTGATCCGGGATTGCAACCGGCTTTTTTACGCGCCCCGCCGCATTCTCATGACGCCGGTTCGGGCCGCACTGTTGTTTATATTCTTCCCTTTTGTCCTCTGGATCAGTCCGAAGCTAGCATTGGCATAACGCAATGTCCTTGCGTCGATTCCGGTTTTTCACAGGCTTCATCGAAGCCGGTGCCGCCGAATTATCAAATATTGGTGATTCCTTGCTCGTGGCCACATATCCGTGGAGCGATGCGGCCCCGGCTCAGGTGACGACGAAACCGTGGGCGAACGGATCGCGATCGTCGATGAAAATCGTGTTCAGCCCCGTCTGCCGCGCCCAGCCGCCGATCGACGGCACGATGGCAGGCCGGTCAGCGACCTTGGTCTCGGACTCGACGCGGCCCTTGAAGAGCGAGCCGATGATCGATTCATGAACGAAGCTGTCGCCGGCCTTCAGCTTGCCCTTGGCGTGAAGCTGCGCCATGCGCGCCGACGTGCCGGTGCCGCAGGGCGAGCGGTCGATCGCCTTGTCGCCATAGAACACGGCGTTGCGGGCGTCGGCCTCCGGATTTTTCGGCTTTCCCGTCCACAATATATGCGAGAGGCGGTTGATTTCCGGGTGTTCGGGGTGGGCGAAGCTGTAACTCTCGTTCAGCCGCGTGCGCAGCACCGGGCTCCAGGCGACGAGGTCGCCCGCCGAATGATCTTCCATGTCGGAAAAATTCTCCTGCGGCTCGACGATGGCGTAAAAATTGCCGCCATAGGCGACGTCCACCTTGAGCGGCCCGAGCACGGGGCATTCCACCTCAAGTCCTTCCGCATAGAGGAAGGCGGGCACGTTGGTGATGCGCACTTCCTCCACATACTGGCCTTCCTGGCGGTATTCGGCGACGACCAGCCCGGCCGGCGTGTCGAGCCTGAGCACGCCCGGAATCTTCGGCTTCACCAGTCCGTTCTCGATGGCAAAAGTCACCGTTCCGATGGTGCCGTGGCCGCACATCGGCAGGCAGCCGGACGTTTCGATGAAGAGGATCGCGACATCGCAATCCTCGCGCGTCGGCGGGTAGAGGATCGAGCCCGACATGATGTCGTGGCCGCGCGGCTCGAACATGAGGCCGGTGCGGATCCAGTCATATTCGGCGAGGAAATGCGCGCGCCGCTCGAGCATGGTGGCGCCCTCAAGCCGTGGGCCGCCGCCGGCGACCAGCCGGACCGGATTGCCGCAGGTATGACCGTCGATGCAAAAGAAGGAATGACGCGCCACGATATGCCTCTCTTTGTTGAGCATGATCTTTTCGGAAAACCGGTGCCCACTTTTCCGGATCATGCTTTAGAAGCGGGTTGGGCGAAACGGAGAAAGGTCGATCGCAGGAGCCTCGCCCGAAACGAGGTCGCGGATCAAGCGTCCCGTCGCCGCGGCCTGGGTCAGGCCGAGATGGCCGTGGCCGAAGGCATAGTAGACGTTTGCCGCAGAACGCGCGCGGCCGATGACAGGGAGCGAATCGGGAAGCGAGGGGCGGAACCCCATCCATTCGCGCCCGCCTTGCGTCTTCAGCCCCGGAAGGAAAAGGCGCGCCTTTTCGAGCATGGCTTTCGAGCGGGCGAAATTGGGCGGGCGATCGAGCCCCGCGAGTTCGACCGCGCCGCCTACCCGAAGTCCGGTTTCAAGCGGCGTGATGACGAAGCCGTGGCCGGAAAAGATCAATTGCCGCTTCACGTCGAAGGCATCGAGGGGAAGGGTCGTGTTGTAGCCCCGCTCGGTCTCGAGCGGGATGGCGTCGCCAAAGGAGCGGGCCCACAGATGCGACCATGCGCCGGCGGCGACGATCAGGATTCCAGGGTTCAGCGTACGGCCGTCTTCGAGGCGGATCGACACGCCGCCGCCGCTTGATTTCGCTTCGACGACCTTGCCCTTGAGGAATGTCGCGCCCTTGCCCTCGGCATATTTCCAGATTGCCTTGCCGAGCAGCATCGGGTCGGAGACGGTCTTCCAGCCGGGAACGAAGGTGCCCTTGACGAAGCGGGGCGAGAGGCCGGGCTGGAGTTCGGCCAATCCCGCGCCGGCAACGTGGCGGAAGCCGATGCCGTGCCGTTCCCGTGCCGCCCAGCCGGGCAGCGAGGCGCTGAACTCGGCCTCGGATTCATAAAGCTCCAGCGAACCGTCCTCGCGCAGCATGGACCGCGTGCCGGAGCGCTGCATCAGCGCCATCCACTCGGCCTCGGCGAGCCGCATCAGGGAAGCCTGCGCGGCAAGCGCGCCTTCGTAGCCGCCATGGCCTGCGCGCCAGAAGCGATAGAGCCAGGGGAGGAGACGCGGCAGATAGGAAGGCGGTATGGCAAGCGGCCCGACCGGGTCGAGCAACCAGCGCGGCAGGTTGCGCAGCATGCCTTTTTGCGCGAGCGGCAGCACGTCGGAAAAGGCGAAGGCGGCGGCGTTTCCGGAACTCGTTTCCTCGCAGATGCCGGTGCGGTCGATGACCGTCACCGCATGGCCGGCCTCGGCGAGGCAGGCGGCGGCGCAGATACCGACAATGCCGGCGCCGATGACGGCGATATCCGCTGGCTTATCGCCGTCCATCGGCACCCTCCGGGTCTTGTGCCCGACCCTCAGGCGGCCTTATCGATCGAAAGCTTCGGCAGGACCGGCCGCGTTGCCAGTGCGTCCTTGATAATCTTCTCAACGCGCGCCCGCTCTGTGCCGGCGAGCGGCTGGCGCGGCATGCGCACGCGCTCGTTGGAGTTGATGGCATGGACCTCGGCGAGCTTGATATTCTGGACCAGATTGGTCGAGACATCGAGATCGAGCAGCGGGCGGAACCAGCGGTAGATCGAAAGCGCTTCCGCCATGCGGCCGGCCTTGATCAGGCGGTAGACTGCGACCGTCTCGGCGGGGAAGGCCGTGACCAGACCGGCCACCCAGCCGATCGCGCCGACGGAGAGCGCCTCGAAGGCCAGATTATCGACACCGGTGAACAGGTCGAAGCGGTCGCCGAAGCGGTTGACGATATCGATCGTGCGGCGAATCTCGTCGGAGGACTCCTTGATGGCGACGAAATGCTCGTCGCCGGCCAGTTCCTCCATGATGTCAAGGGTGATGTCGACCCGGTAGGCGATACGATTGGAATAGATCATCACCGGCAGGCCGCCCGCCGCCGCGACCGCCATCAGCGTATCGACAGTCTCGCGCGGGTTGGTGTGATAGATCGGGCTCGGCACGATCATCAGCCCGTCGGCGCCCGCCTTGGCGGCACGTTTGGCCAGCGAAACCGCGTCGCGCGTCGCCGCCTCGTTGATGGTGAGCAGCGCCGGCTTGCCGCCCGCCGCACCCTTCATCGTCTTGAATACCGCCAGTTTCTCGTCGTGCGAAAGCAGGGGGCCTTCGCCGAGCGAGCCACAGGCGATCAGCCCGTCGCAGCCGGCTTCCATCAAAAGCGCGAAGCAGCGCTCCATTTCCGCATGGTCCAATTCGTCGCCGTCCGTGAATTTCGTCGTGACGGCGGGCATGACACCTGACCACATGATCTCGTCTCCTCTGATATATTTGTGATATATTTTTGGCATCAAAACTTGTCAAGCAAATTGCGCGCATGATATATCAAAAATATATTATAGGAAGCAGGATGAACGTGACCGCGCAAAGTACGGTGTTCGAGCCGGCCGCCGCCCGAGCCTATCATGCTCTGGAGCGGATGATCGTGACGCTCGAACTGGCGCCCGGAAGCGTCACCACCGAAGGCGGGCTGATCGAGCGCCTGGGGCTTGGCCGCACGCCTGTCAGGGAAGCGGTGCAACGGCTCGCCTGGGAGGGGCTTTTCGATATCCGCCCACGCGCCGGCCTCGCGGTAGCACCTATCCATGCCGGCGATTGGGTGAGAGTGCTCGATGCAAGGCGCGGCGTGGAAGCCGTGCTCGCCCGCTCCGCCGCGCGTTTCATCACCCGCGATACCGCGTCGAGTTTCCAGTCGGCGGCGCTTGCCATGCAGACGGCGGTCGAGGAAGACGACGTGGTCGCCTATCTGGTGGCGGACAAGGCGCTGGACGAGGCGATGGCGGCGGCGGCCGACAATATCTATGCCGCGCGCACGGCGGCGCCGCTGCAGACGCACAGCCGGCGTTTCTGGTTCCGCTACCGGGCCGACGCGTCATTGGCGGAATCGGCAGCGCATCATGTCGGGATCATCCGCGCCGTCCTCGGTCGCGACGAGGAAGCAGCCGGGCGCGAGGCGGAGCGGCTGATCGCGCTCCTGCGTGTCTATGCGGAGACGGCGGCGCGGCGCTGACTTCCGTGCGCTTGCCTTTACGTAAGTGATAGCTCACAAATATGCGATGGCCGCATCCGACCCGTTCCACGCGATCAGCGACGCCACGCGGCGTCACATTCTGGAAGAACTGAGGCGCGGCCCCAGCACCGTCAACGCTCTCGCCGCGGGGTTGCCGATTTCGCGTCCCGCCGTTTCGCAGCACCTGAAGATCCTGCTCGACGCGGGCCTCGTCACCGTTGAGGTGTCGGGCACGAAACGCATCTACGCGACGGACGATGCGGGCTTCGTCCGCCTCAACATCTGGCTCGACCAATTCTGGAAGGGCTGAGGATTGCGCCAACAACCCCGCCCGCCCATGGCCAGGTCCGCCATGGGCGGTGTTTTTCGAGGCATTTACTCGCCTGAGCGCCGGGCCTAAAGCACACCTGCCGAAAGCGGATACCGGTTTCGGGGCAGAAACATGCCAGAAATCAAGGGCCTGAAGCGCAGACAGCGGATCGGACGATCGCGCTGCGCCCTTAGTGCCTCGTCTGGATCTTCAGTTTTTCGATCTGGTCCTTAAGCGCCAGCTTTCGTCTCTTGAGGGCGGTTATCTGGAGTTCGTCGGTCGAGGGATGGGCCTGGGCCTCGTCAATCTCGCGTTCTATGTCGCCATGCTTTCTCTGCAATTCCTCAAGATGGGAAGCGAGAGCCATGATTTCTTCTCCTGTTCCGTTTCCTCGCCGGGCCGGCACATGGATGTCCGCCGCCGGACTTGGCATGTGACGGCCGCATGACACTGTGCCACCGGAATATGGCGAAGTCGAATGCGCGGTAGTAGCATTTCCGCTGTTGCCGTAATGTGGTATGAATCGACGATGCAGCGCGTTGCGTAGCCGGCTTCCGCCGGGGAGCGCCGGGGAATCTGATTTGATGTCGGAGCAGGAGCAGGCCGGAATTCGTCTTGAATTCGCGCGCTTGAAGCAGGAACACGCCGACTTCGACGCCGCCATCAACGCCATGATCGCCATGGGTTGCGACGCCCTGCAGATCCAGCGGATGAAAAAGAAAAAGCTCTCCATCAAGGACAGGCTGAAAGACCTCGAGGACAGGGTCATCCCCGACATCATCGCTTGAGTGCGATTCGCATGAGCGGGTGCCTCGGCTTTCTTGCGGCGCCCGGTCATTTCCTCTATGCGGCGGTCTCGAAACGTGAAGAGGCGGGAACATGTCCAGCGCCGATGTCGCCATCATCATGGGCAGCCAGTCCGACTGGCCGACCATGCGCCATGCCGCCGAGACGCTCGAGGCGCTCGGCATCGGCTTCGACAAGCGCATCGTCTCGGCACACCGCACGCCCGAACGGCTCTACGAATTCGCGCGTGGCGCAAGGGACGCCGGCTTCAAGGTGATCATTGCCGGCGCGGGCGGCGCGGCGCACCTGCCCGGCATGACGGCCGCGTTGACGCCGCTCCCCGTGTTCGGCGTCCCGGTCGAATCAAAGGCGCTTTCGGGCCGGGATTCCCTGTTGTCGATCGTGCAGATGCCGGCCGGAATCCCGGTCGGAACGCTGGCGATCGGGCGCTCCGGCGCCGTCAACGCGGCACTGCTCGCCGCAGCCGTCCTGGCGCTTTCCGATTCCGCGCTTGCCGGCCGCCTCGACGCCTACCGCGCCCGGCAAACCGAGGCGGTGGCGGATAGGCCGGCGGAAGACGCATGAGCGGGCCGCTCGCGCCGGGCGCCACGATCGGCATCATCGGCGGCGGCCAGCTCGGCCGCATGCTGGCGATGGCTGCGGCAAGGCTCGGCTACCGTACGGTGGTGCTGGAGCCGCAGGCAGACTGCCCTGCCGCCCAGCTGGCCAACCATCAGATCGTCGCCGCCTATGACGATCCGGCGGCACTCGACGAGCTTGCCAGGTCGGTTTCAGTCGTCACCTACGAATTCGAGAATGTGCCTGTGGAAGCAGCAAGCCGGCTTGCGTCCGCCGTGTCGGTCTTCCCGCCTCCGCGCGCGCTGGAAGTGTCGCAGGACCGCGTGACCGAGAAGAGTTTTCTCAATGCCAACGGAATATCCACAGCCGGGTTCCGGGCGGTGGATAATGACGGGGATATCGCGGCCGCGCTCGATGCCTTCGGCGGCAGCGGCGTGCTCAAGACACGCCGGCTCGGCTATGATGGCAAGGGCCAGATGGTCATCCGGCTGGGCGAGGCGGAGGGCTTGAAGGATGTTTATGCCGCGATGGGCAATGTCCCGCTCATCCTCGAAGAACTGGTGCCGTTCGAGTGCGAGATATCGGTGATCGCGGCTCGCGGTCGTGACGGTTCTGTCGCGGCGTTCGATCCGGCCCGGAATGTCCATCGTGAAGGCATATTGCGCAACTCGATCGTCCCGGCCGGAGTGTCGGAGGAGATCGCGGAAGAGGCGCGGCGGGCGAGCTTCAGGCTGCTCAAAGCGCTCGACTATGTCGGTGTCATCGGTGTCGAGTTCTTCGTAACGGCTGACGGCCGCGTGCTTGCCAACGAGTTTGCGCCGCGCGTCCATAATTCCGGCCACTGGACGGAGGCGGCCTGTGTAGTCTCCCAGTTCGAGCAGCACATACGGGCCATCGCCGGCCTGCCGCTCGGGAAACCCGGTCGGCATTCCGATTGCGTCATGGAAAACCTCATCGGCGAGGATGTCGACCATGTGCAGGCGCTACTGGCAGAGCCGGACCTCTTTCTGCACCTCTATGGCAAGACGGAAACCCGAGCTGGCCGCAAGATGGGCCATTTCACGCGGCTTTCTCCGCGAGCATAACCACCCTATCGGCAAGCGACGCGAGGTTGACAGGCGCGCCGCTCCTCGTTTATGAGCACGTCGATTGGGCGCGCCTTCTGGCGCGTCTTTGATTTCAGGCCCCACGGGCCAAGCTGAACGGCTCGGAAAATGAAAATCAAGAACTCGCTCAAGGCACTGAAAGCCCGCCACCGCGACAACCAATTGGTCCGTCGCAAGGGCCGCATCTATATCATCAACAAGACCGCGCCGCGCTTCAAGGCGCGCCAGGGCTGAGCATTCCGCCGGCCTTTTCCGATCCGTCTTTTTGATTTGATCTCGGGCCGCGCCGGGGTAGATTCCCGGTATGCGTAGCCTTTTCGCGTTTCTCTTCCTGTCGTTGGTCGCGGTTCCGGCCGTGGCTGCCGACAATATGGTCACCGGGCCGGCGCCTTCAGCGAAGGAATCTCCGGCAACGCCCGCCGCTGCCCCCAAGGCCGGTGACCCGCTCGAATCGGCGCACGCCAAGCGGCTCGACAAGCTCTTCTCCGAATTGAAGCGGGAGCGCAACGAGCATGCGGCGAACCGAATCTCGGGGCAGATCTGGCAGCAATGGCTCGATTCCGGCAGCCCCACGGTCGATCTTCTGATGCAATGGGCGAACGACGCCATCCAGGCGAAGAAATATCCTGTCGCGCTTGATTTCCTCGACCAGATCATCGCGCTCGATCCCTCCTATGCGGAGGGCTGGAACCGGCGCGCTACGGTCCACTACATGATGGGCGACTATACCATGTCCATGGCCGATATCGACAGGACGCTGCAGCTTGAGCCGCGCCATTTCGGGGCGCTCGCCGGGATGGCGGAGATACTCAAGGATACGGGTCGCAAGAAACTGGCGCTGAGCGCCTATGAGCGGGTGCTCCAGATCTACCCGATGTCACGCAGCGCCCAGAGCGCGGTGGAGACGCTGACCCAGGATCTGGCCGGGCAGGACATTTGAGCGATTTTCTGGAGAACCTGAGGCGGCGCGGCAACAGGTGCTTTGGTTATATTCCGCCCAGCCCGTCGGACCCGATATAGGCGATGCGTAGCATGTTGGTGGCGCCGGGCGTCCTGAGCGGCACGCCGGCGGTGACGATCACCCTGTCGCCGGGCTTGCCGAAATGCTCTTCGAAGGTGATGCGGCAGGCGCGGTCGACCATGTCGTCGAGATCGTTGGCGTCCTCGGTCACCACGCAATGCGTGCCCCACACGAGCGACAGGCGCCGCGCCGTCCCTACGACCGGCGACAGCGCGATGATCGGCACCTGCGGACGCTCGCGTGCGGCGCGAAGGCCGGTCGTGCCCGAGGCCGTGTAGGTGATGATGGCCGACAGGTTGAGCGTCTCGGCGATCTGCCGGGCGGCGGCGGAGATGGCGTCGGCGCCGGTTGCCTCCGGCGGCGAGCGCTGGGCGTTGATGATGCCGGGATAGGTCGGATCGCGCTCCACCTCGACGGAGATCGCGTTCATCATGGAAACCGCCTCCACCGGATATTTCCCGGCGGCGGATTCGGCCGACAGCATGATGGCGTCGGCGCCTTCATAGACGGCCGTGGCCACGTCGGAGACTTCGGCACGCGTCGGGACGGACGCCGAGATCATCGATTCCAGCATCTGGGTGGCCACCACCACCGGCTTGCCGGCACGGCGGGCGGCGCGCGTGATCTGTTTCTGGATGCCGGGCACCGACTCGATCGGCATCTCGACACCGAGGTCGCCGCGCGCCACCATCAGCGCATCGGAAAGCTCGATGATCTCGGCAAGCCTGGCCACCGCCTGCGGCTTTTCTATCTTGGAGAGGAGTGCCGCACGGCCGCGCGCCACCTTGCGCACCTCGGCCAGATCCTCGGGCCGCTGGATGAAGGAGAGCGCGATCCAGTCCACGCCGGTCGCCAGCACGGCGTCCAGGTCGCGGCGGTCCTTGTCGGTGAGCGCGCCCAGGGGCAGCGTCGTGTCGGGGACGCTGACGCCCTTGCGGTCGGAGATCACGGTGCCGGAGACGACGCGGCAACGGACCGAATGGGCGTTCGCCTCCTCCGCCACCAGCGCCAGCTTTCCGTCGTCTACGAGCAGGCGGTCGCCGGGCGCGATGGATTGCAGGATTTCGGGGTGCGGAAGGAAGACGCGGGTGGCGTCGCCCGGTTCGGGATTGTCGTCGAGCGTGAATTCCTGGCCGGGCTTCAGTTCCGTCTTGCCGCCGGCGAAGGTGCCGACCCTGAGCTTCGGGCCTTGCAGATCGGCCAGGATGCCGATCGGCCGGCCGACCTTCACCTCGACGGCGCGGATGCGCGCGACCAGCGTACGCATCGTCTCGTGGTCGGTATGGCTCATATTGATGCGGAAAACATCCGCGCCGGCCTCGAAGAGCTTCTGGATCATCGCCTCGTCGGAGGAGGCCGGGCCGAGGGTGGCGAGGATCTTGACCTTGCGGCTGCGTCTCATTGGTTGTCCGATCCGGGATTACCCGACACGGCATTGCCCGATGCGGGATTGCCCGATCCTGTAACGGTGGGGCTGCTCAGTGCCGGCTGATCCGTCAGTTGCACCATCCAGTTGGATTGCTTGCCCGTATCGTATTCCTTGAAGCCGGCGCGCTGGAAGCCGCGCGCGAAGCAGTCGTTGACGCCGGCGATCTTGAACTCCTTGTCGGCGACGCACATGTTGATCGAGCCGTCCCACCGGCCGCCATGATCGGCATCTTCCGCGTAGAGATAATAATAACGCGAGGAAAGCGGGCCCTCGATCAGTGTCTTGCAGCTCGATCCTTCGATGTGCCACCAGCCTTCCGTCACCCATCCGGCCTTGGCGCGGTAGCCGATGGCGACACCGACCAGGTTCTGGGTCGCGTTGCAGACGCGGAAATCGGCGAGGGCCGGTGTCGAGAACAGTGCCATGCCGCCCGTGCAGGCCGCGGCGAAAACGGCGAGAGCCGCCTTGCGGCTACCCCGCCTCGCATGTGCGGAACCCGATTCCATGCCGCTTGCCTGTAACAGCCCCATTTTCAAGACGCCTCTTTTCGAAGATAGGCCGGCCCATGTCAACGCATCGGCGGCCGCAGCGAGAGCGGTCCCCTTCTATTTGACGTTCCCATCGATTTCAGCGGAAAGATTGTCGAAACGACGGCATTGCACCGGCGGTGCCTTCGTGAAATGACCGAGCGGCTTGCAAGACTTCATGGTCACCCGAATGATACGGACCTCTCAATTCTCTCCTTTCGAACTGATCGAAGGCGATCGCGGCGGCGGCATGCTCATACTCGCCGATCATGCCGGACGCGAACTGCCGGAGGAATTTGACAGGCTCGGCTTGCCCCAGGCCGAGTTTGACCGCCACATCGCCTACGATATCGGCGTGGAGGGAGTGACGCGGCGGCTTGCGGCACTGACCGGCGCGCCGGCCGTGATGGCACGCTTCTCGCGCCTCCTCATCGACCCGAACCGCGGAGACGACGACCCGACGCTGATCCGCCAGCTCTATGACGGCACGGTGATTCCGGGGAACTATCCGATGGCCGCCGAAGAGAGGGAGCGGCGGCTCGGCCGCTTCTACCGGCCCTATCACGACGCCGTCGCGGCGCTGTGCGCCTCGGTGGCGGAAGAATCGGGCAGGGCGCCGTTCCTGTTTTCCGTCCATTCCTTCACGCCGCGCATGCAGGGTTTCGAGCGGCCGTGGCATGTCGGCATATTGTGGGACAGCGACAATCGCGCCGTCGATCCGATGCTCGCCGCGTTGAGGGCCGAGAAGGGTCTCGTCGTCGGCGACAACGAACCTTATGACGGAGCGCTGCGCGGTGACACGATGTTCAAGCATGCCATCGTCAACGGGCTGGCGCATGCGCTGATCGAAATCCGCCAGGACCTGATCGGCGAGGATGCGGGGCAGCGCCAATGGGCGGAGCGGCTGGCGCCGATGCTTGAAGCGATCAATGCCCGACCCGATATCCATGAGGTGAAGCGGTTCGGCTCCCGCACGGGACCGCTCTGAAGGGACATTGGCCATGACCGGATTCAGCAAGGAACAGCAACGCGATTTCGAGGCGGCGGCCTTTCGCACGCTCGTCGCTCATCTGAGAGAACGGACGGACGTCCAGAACATCGACCTGATGAATCTCGCCGGCTTCTGCCGCAACTGCCTGTCGAACTGGTACCGGGATGCGGCCGAGGCCGCCGGTGTGCCGCTCACAAAGGAAGAATCGCGCGAGATCGTCTACGGCATGCCCTATGACGAATGGCGGGCGAAGCACCAGATCGAGGCGGGCGACGCGAAGAAAGCCGCGTTCGAGGCTGCCCGTCCGAAGGAATAAGCCTCCCGGCCGGGCGGATTTCGCGCCGGACGGTTTTGTCCTTGACCCCTCTGACGGGGTCGGGCATCGAAACCGCCGTCTTCCTGTCGCGGCGGACGTTTGAGTCGCGGCGCAATTTCCGTGGAGAGTTTCATGGCCGACGAAATCACCGACAGCAGCCAGACAGTGGCCGCCGGTCAGCTCAGGGCATTCATCGAACGCGTCGAGCGGCTCGAGGAAGAGAAGCAGTCGCTGGCCGACGACATCAAGGAAGTCTATGCCGAAATGAAGGGCACCGGCTTCGACACCAAGGCGGTGCGCACGATCGTGCGGCTGCGCAAAAAGGACCAGGCCGAGCGGCAGGAAGAGGAAGCAATGCTCGATCTCTACAAGGCCGCGCTCGGCATGGCGTGATCGCCATCGAACCCAAGCCGGCCGCGACAGGGCCCGCGACCAGACATTCGGCCCCGCATGCGACAGCATCGCGGGGTTTTCATTTTCCGAGTTGTCCACGTCATCGGCATTCGATCGCAACAACTTGCGGAATGCCCGAACAATCGCGCTGTCGAACAAACGACGATGATGATGCGCATTGGGAATGCTATGTGCGCCGTGTAATTGCCGAACGCGTAAAGGCCATGGTGGCTGCTCCTTTCGCATCGGCGACCATCGATTTTAGCGATGGTCGTGAAACAACTCATTTTCAAACGTCGAGCCAACCAGGCTAGCTATGGTTGGGGCCGCCGACGTCCATAACGGCCTGCGCGAATGCCTGCGGCGCTTCTTGCGGCAGGTTGTGCCCAATGCCTCCCTTGATCAGGCGGTGGGCGTATTTGCCGGAGAATTTTCCGGCATAGGTCGAGGGTTCCGGGTGAGGGGCCCCGTTGGCATCCCCTTCCATGGTGATCGTGGGGACCCGGATGGCAGGTGCCGAGGCGAGCTTCTTCTCGAGATCGTCGTATTTCGCCTCGCCGTCCGCCAGCCCGAGCCGCCAACGGTAATTGTGGATGGTGATCGCCACGTGATCCGGATTGTCCAATGCGGCGGCCGAGCGATCGAAGGTCGCGTCGTCGAAACGCCATTCTGGCGAGGCAAGTTTCCAGATCAGTTTCGCGAAGTCGTGGCGGTTCTTCTCATAGCCCAGGCGGCCGCGCTCGGTCGCGAAGTAGAACTGATACCACCACTGCAACTCGGCCGCGGGCGGAAGCGGCGCGATGCCGGCCTGCTGGCTGCCGATGAGGTATCCGCTGACCGAAACCAGGCCTTCGCACCGCTCCGGCCAAAGCGCGGCGACGATGTCGGCGCTGCGGGCACCCCAGTCGAAGCCGGCGAGCACCGCCTTTTCGATCTTGAGAGCATCCATCATCTCAACGGTGTCGAGGGCCAGCGCCGAGGGCTGTCCATTTCGGAACGCGTCGGCCGAGAGGAATCGCGTCGGGCCATAGCCACGCAGGTGAGGCACGATCACGCGCCAGCCTTTCGACGACAACAGGGGCGCGACATCGACGAAGCTGTGGATGTCGTAGGGCCAGCCATGCAACAATATGACTGGCCGACCGTCCTCGGGGCCCGCTTCGAGATAGGCTATGTCGAGTAAATTCGTCCGGATCGTCTTGAGCGAGCTGAACGAACCGCCTGTTTCGACTTTGGCGGCCGCTGGCATGGATCGGATGGATTGGGCGGCTGCAGCCGGTCCCCTTCCGAGCTGACTGGCAGCCAGCGTTGCGGCGGCGATGCCAAGGAAGTGGCGACGGTTATGGCTGAATTCGTCAATCATGTGACGCCTCGATCCTTCACTTAAAACATGGGCTTTGGCCGCGCGGCGCTCGGCTTACGGTCTTTGCCGCCTCATCGTGCGGTTGCCGCATCCTCGATGACTTTCGCCACCGCCTTGGGGTGCGAGATCATCACGACATGCGAGGCGCCCTTGACAACCACGGTCTCGCGCGAATGGGCGCGGTCGGCCATCCACGCATGCAGCTTCGGCGGTATCGCCGTATCGCCGTCGCCGTAGACGAACCATGAGGGGATGGTCTTCCAGGCGGGCTCGCCCGCCGCCTCGCCGAAGGCGATGTCGGTGATCGGCCGCTGCGCCGCCGCCGCCAATTTTGCGGCGGACGCGGGGAGGTCGGGTGCGAAGGCCTCATGGAACTTGTCCTGCCGGACGTAGAGATCATGGCCGCCGCCCGTCAGCGGCACCGGCTGTGCGAGCGTGTCGGGACCAAGAAGGCTGCCGGGAAACTTCGCGTCCAGGCCACCGGCGCTCTCTCCCGCATCCGGCGCGAAAGCCGCGACATAGACCAGCGCTTTCACGTTGGCGTCTCCGTTCGCCGCGTTGCTGATCACCATGCCGCCATAGGAATGTCCGACAAGGACCACCGGGCCCTTGATGGTCACGAGAAGGCTGCGGACGGTGTCGGCGTCGCTCTTGACGCTACGCAGCGGGTTCGCGGCGGCGACGACCGGGTAGCCGTCCTTTTCCAGAATGCCGATCACGCCGTACCAGCTGGAGGAATCGGCGAAGGCGCCATGCACTAGCACGATCGCGGGTTTGGTGCCCTGCGCCGCGTCGGCGGGACCCGCCAGGAAGATGCAGGCCAGCGCCAGCAATGCTGGGAATTTCTTCATTTCAGGCTCCTTTTCCTGGTCCAGCAGGACCGACAGCGATGTGCAGATGCCTGTGTTGCGACCCAATGCACCGCGCGGGGCGGCTAACGGGTGCTCGGTGCGCGCCTACTGAAGCGCGCCATGCCGGTTCAGGTCGATTTGCGAAGCGGCCTGAAGGATTCGCGCATCTCCGTCACGAAGAATTCCGGTTGCTCCCAGGCCGCGAAGTGTCCGCCCTTCGGCGCCTTGTTATAGTGGATGAGCTTCGGGTAGGCCTTTTCCGCCCAGCTCTGGGGAGCGGTGTAGATCTCGTCGGGGAAGGCGGTCACGGCGACGGGTATCTCGATGCCCCTGACATCAAAGAAACCTCCGGTCGGATGGTGTGCATTGTCCCAGTAGAGGCGGGCCGAAGAGATCGCGGTGTTGGTCAGCCAGTAGAGCGTGACATTGTCGAGGACATCATCCTTGGACAGGCCCTCGCTCTGGCCGGCGAAGACCCGGGCTATCATCTTCTGGCTGCGGTCGTCGTGATCGATCATCCACGCTGCCAGGCCGACAGGTGAGTCGGCGAGCGCGAATAATGTCTGCGGACGATTGTTCATCTCGATGGCATAGCCCAGGCCGTTCCGGTTGAAGAATACGAGCTGGTCCCACGCGTTGCGCTCATCGGGCGCGAGACCGGCAGGCCCCTGGCCGGCGGCAAGTGCGCTGGATATATCGGCAGGAACTGTGGCCGGCATGTTGGTGTGGATGCCGAGCAGGCCCGGTGGCTGCTGCAAGGCCATGTTCTCCGTGACCGCGTTGCCCCAGTCCCCGCCTTGCGCAACGTATTTCGAGTAGCCGAGGCGCCGCATCAGTTCGGCCCAGGCTTTCGCGATGCGGGGAGGATTCCAGCCGGCCGCCGTGGGTTTGCCGGAGAAGCCGTAGCCGGGCAGCGAGGGGATCACCAGGTCGAAGGCATCCGCTGCGTTTCCGCCATGTGCTACGGGGTCTGTCAAAGGCTCGATGATCTTCATCTGCTCGATGATCGAGCCCGGCCAGCCATGCGTCACGATCATCGGCAGCGCATTCTCGTACTTCGAACGAACATGGATGAAGTGGATGTCGAGGCCGTCTATCCCGGTCACGAAGTTCGGTGCGGCGTTCAGCCTGGCCTCGCATTTGCGCCAATCGTACTGGCTTGCCCAGTAGCCGGCGAGTCCCTGCATCGTAGCAAGCTGCACACCTTGCGCCGTATCCGCCACCTGCTCCCGGTCGGGCCATTTGGTCGCCTGGATTCGCCGCCTGAGATCGGCCAGGTCCTCGTCCGCGAAGGAGATATGGAAAGGTCGGATGGCGTCGTCCCCAGCGGCTGAGGCCGGCTGCGCCGACAGCATGCCGGCCGCGCCCATTGCCGCAGCCGTGGCCAGAACCTCTCGGCGGGTCGGCTTCTCAAGCAATGACATGATGATCCTCCTCCTCTCGGTTCCGGGAGACGCCCCAAAATGCGGGCATGATTCCATCACGGCCGGACTGCCGGCGCGATTGGACGAAGGTGTCGCCGATACCATGGTATCGGTCGCACGGTGATCGGTGGGTGCCGCAACGGCGGTATCGCGTCATGCAGTCCGTCGAACGGCGCGGCGGCAGGTCCGTTCCGCGCCGCAACGCGACTGAGCACCGACACCAAGGCACAATAGACGCCCCTGTCGGCTTGCAGCATCGTTCCGTTGCCGCGGAAGCTTCGGGAGAACATGCCGATGAAGGCTGGTGGGCAAGTTTGCGAGGTTCGGCGGGGACACGGCCATCGATATCATCGGACGCATCCGATGATCGCCATGGGCGGCGTCTCCTATGCAATCCGTTCTTCGTGCCGCCCGAACAATTCCTTCGCGAGTGCTGTCGGCGACGATTTGAACGGAAGACGCCCCTCGCGCTAGCGGACCAAGATGGAACTCGAAATCGACCCTGCCGCGAAGATCCAGCGCCTCGAACGCTGCATGAACGATCTGGCCAGCTTGCTGGCGCTACCTGCGATGTGGGCCGGCGGAGACCCGTTTCGGGTTGCCCGGGTCCTGCTCGATGCGCTGGTCGAAATGCTACAACTCGATTTTGCCTATATAAGCTGGAATGGCCCCTCGTCTGCCACGCCCGTCGAAATGGTCCGTGTTGGCAGGGGCTTTTCGCAGTCGGCTAAGGAGATCGGAGATCTCTTCCGAGAATTTCGGGAGGACGATTTGGGACGCTGGCCATCGCAGGTCCTGTTCTCCGCTCCAAAGCAGACCGTTTCTATCCTGCCGATACCCCTGGGACCTCAGGTCGAGTTCGGCGTGGTAGTCGTGGGCTCCGGTCGCGCCGGTTTCCCGCTGCGGACGGAGAGCGTGCTGATGGGAGTAGCAGCCAATCTGGCTGCCATCGGCCTGCGGGAGACACGTCTGCTGGACGAGCAAAAGCGCCTTGCGAAAGATCTGGACGATCGCGTCGCGCAGCGGACCAGCGAGCTGGCCGCTATCAATGAGAACCTGATTGGCGAGATTGCCGATCGCCGACGCGCGGAGGAGGCTCTCCGCGCAAACGAGCGCGACCTCAACCACATTATCAACACGATCCCCGTACTCGCGTGGTGCAACCTCCCCGACGGCTCGAACGAATTTCTGAACCAGCCATGGCACGACTACACAGGATTGCCCCCCGAAGAGGCCCACGGCTGGGGATGGCAGGTCGCGATCCATCCCGACGACCTGCCCGGGCTCCTGGACAAATGGTCCGAACTTTTGGCTTCCGGCGATCCCGGAGAGCTTGAAGCGCGCTTGCGCAGGGCCGACGGCGTCTACCAGTGGTTTCTGTTCCGCGTTAATCCGCTGCGCGACGAAGCCGGCAACATCGTCAAATGGTATGGGACCAATACCGACATCGACGGCCGAAAGCAGGCGGAAGAGGCGCTCAGGCGCAGTGAGGCTTTCCTGGCGGAGGGCCAGTACCTCGCCCGGATGGGTAATCTCTACTGGAATGTCGGCACGGGCGAAATCATCTGGTCGGACCCGCTGTACAGCATTTTCGGGTTCGAGCCGGGCAGGCCCGTCACACTCGAGCAGATCGCCGGGCGCGTCCATCCCGACGACGTTCAACAGATGGAGGATATGATCGGGCGCGCTCGCCGCGGCGAAGCCGATTTCGAATACTATCACCGGATCGTCATGCCGGACCGGTCGGTCAAGCATCTTCACTTGATCGGGCACCGAATTCACGATCGTCCCGAAGAGACCGAATATGTCGGGGCCGTCCTCGACATCACGGAACGCCGCGTCTCGGAAGAAGCTCTTGAACAGGCTCGCGCGGAACTGGCCCATGTCAGCAGGGTCACGAGCCTTGGCGCGCTGACCGCTTCGATCGCACACGAAATCAACCAGCCGCTTTCGGGTATCGTGACCAATGCCGGCACCTGCCTGCGCATGCTGGCCGCCGACCCGCCGAATGTCGAGGGCGCCCGGGAGACGGCGCGCCGCACCATCCGTGACGGCAACCGCGCGGCCGATGTGATCGCACGATTGCGTGCGCTGTTCAGCAACAGGCCTGCCACGATCGAACCCGTGGATCTGAACGACGTCGTAACCGAGGTCATTGCACTGGCACGACGCGACCTTCAGCGCAATCAGGTGATTGTCAGTGCCGAGTTGGCCAAGTCTCTGCCGCTTGTCGGCGGCGACCGGGTTCAACTCCAGCAGGTGGTCATGAACCTGCTGCGGAATGCCGTAGATGCGATGGATGGCCTCGACGATCGGCTGCGGCGGCTGGTCGTGCGGACGGAACTGGACGGCGGCGATCATGCACGCCTGACGGTACGCGATGTCGGCGTGGGTTTCCGGCCGGAGCAGGCGAAGCGGCTCTTCGAGGCCTTCTATACGACGAAGCAAGACGGGATGGGGATCGGGCTGTCCGTCAGCCGGTCGATCATCGAGCGTCACGGCGGTCGCTTGTGGGCAGCATCGAACGACGGACCGGGTGCGAGCTTCTCTTTTTCCGTCCCGGTCTATTCCGTGGATGAGGCGACCGTATCCAGGTCGATTGCCACAAGCGCCTCTGCCACCGGTGACCCGCGGATTGCGAGGGAGGCCTCATGAATTTCAATCCGCCCCTCGTATCCGTTGTCGATGACGATGAGTCGGTACGCGAGTCGTTGCCCGATTTGCTCAAGGAACTCGGCTATGCTGCCGAGACCTTTTCTTCGGCCGAAGCCTTCCTGGAATCCGGCCGCGCCGGCGACACACGGTGCCTGATCCTCGACCTCGCCATGCCGGGCATGAGCGGCCCTGAACTGCAGCGGGAGTTGGAGCGCCGGGGCATCCCGATCCCGGTCGTCTACATCACCGCGCTCAAGGACGACACCGTGCGTCCGCGGCTGCTGAAGAAAGGTGCTGTCGAATGCCTGTTCAAACCTTTCAGCGACGACGCTCTTCATGACGCGCTCTGTTCGGCGTTGCGAGCGGAGTGAGCGGTACGATCGCCTATGGCGTTCTTGCGGAGATGAGGGCAATGTACATGGAAGCGGCGAGGGGCTGTGGCGATCAGTCAAGGTCGGCAATCATGCCGCAGGATGTGCCCGTCGTCTTTGTCGTTGACGATGACCTTTCCATACGCGAGGCGCTGGGACCGCTTATCCACTCATTTGGCTGGCGTCCCGAGACCTTCCCGTCCGCCCGGGAATTTCTGGCCTGGCCGCGACCGGCCGTCCCGAATTGCCTGATCCTCGACGTCAATCTGCCCGATCTCAACGGACTCGATCTGCAACGGCTCGTGTCGGCCGAGCGGAGGGACATGCCGATCATATTCGTTACCGGGTACGGGGACGTGCCGATGACGGTCCAGGCAATGAAGGCCGGCGCCATTGAATTCCTGACCAAGCCCTTCAGCGACGAGGTTCTGTTGGCAGCGATCGAGCAGGCACTCCAGCAAAGCAGAAACGTCCTTGCGCTTGACGTCGAGATACGAGCGCTCAGGAACCGCCACGCCTCGCTGAGCCGTAGGGAGCAGGAGGTGATGGCACTCGTCGTCTCCGGCCTGCTGAACAAACAGGCCGCATTCGAACTCGGAATAAGCGAGATCACGGTGAAGGCACACCGGGGGCGTGTCATGCGGAAGATGAGAGCCCGCTCTCTTCCCGAGCTTGTCAACATGGCCGCCAAACTCGGGAGGGCCCACTAGCCCGGTCGGCACGCATCCTCAAACCGCTATCACTCATCTTCAACGCTTCATCCACGGAGCCTTCCCAGATGACCCAGGTGAAATTACGGAACGGGAAACGCCCAGCGTCCAACGCCCTGCTATTCGCCGGGCTCCTCGCTGCAGGGCTGCTTTCGGGCGGCCGCGGATGGGCGCAACAGGATATGCCCGTCGTCACCGTGGCCAAGCCCGTCGTCCGGCAGATCGTGGAGAACGACCAGTTCGTCGGCCGCTTCCAGGCAGTGGACGAAGTCGCGATCCGCTCGCGCGTGGGCGGCTATCTCCAGCAGGTGCATTTCGCCGACGGGGCCATGGTGAAGGCAGGCGACCTGCTCTTCACCATTGACCAGCGCCCCTATCAAGCGGCGTTCGACGCGGCCAAGTCGCAAGTCGACGTGGCGGACAGCCTGCTCGATTTCAGCAAGGCGCAACTCGAACGCGCCGAGGCGCTGGCAAAGTCGGGCAATCTTTCGGTGGCGACGCTTGACGACCGCAGGCGCGAATACCTGTCCGCCCAGGCCTCGCTCGAGGGCGCCAGGGCGTCGCTCAGGACGTCGAGCCTTAATCTCGAATTCACCGAGATCAGGGCACCGATATCGGGCCGCATCGATCGAAGGCTGGTGTCGGTCGGCAATCTCGTGCAGCCCGATTCGACGTTGCTCACCACCATCGTGTCGCGCGACCCGATCGATTTCTACTTCGACATCGACGAGCGGCTCTATTTTGCCTATGCGCGCGACGCCCGCGAGCGCGGCGGCAATCTGCAGGACGGCTCCGACGGGCTGGACGTCACCGTCCAGGTCGCCGACCGCAAGCAGGACCCTTTCAAGGGCAGGATCGATTTCGCCGAGAACCGTATCGACAACGCGACCGGCACCATGCGCATCCGAGCCAGGTTCGCCAACCCTGACGGCATTCTCCAGCCTGGAATGTTCGGGCGCATCAACATGCCCGGCTCGCTTCCCTACCGAGGCGTCATGGTCCCCGACGAGGCGATCGGCTCCGATCAGGACCGCCGCTTCGTCTACGTCGTCGACGGCAGCGGCACCGTGTCCGCGAGGCCTATCCGGCCCGGTCCGTTGCGTGACGGTTATCGTATCATTCGGGTCGGCCTGACTGGCGACGAAACGATCGTCGTTGACGGCCTCATGCGCGTCCGGCCCGGCGCCAAGGTCAAAGGCGAGATGGTGACCCTGCCGCCGACGAACGAAGAGAGCGAGGAGCGGTAGATGCGCTTCGCCCATTTCTTCGTCGACCGCCCGATCTTCGCCTCGGTGCTGGCGCTCGTGCTACTGATCGTGGGTTCCATTGCCTACACCCAGCTACCGGTTGCCCAATATCCCGAGATCGCCCCGCCGACCATTGTCGTGCGCGCCCAATATCCCGGGGCCGACGCCGACACGATCGCTGCCACGGTCGCGACCCCGATCGAGCAGGAGATCAACGGCGTCGAGAACATGCTCTACATGTCGTCCTATTCGACGAGCGACGGCTCGATGGCTCTCACCATCACCTTCAAGCTCGGCACGGACCTCGACCAGGCGCAGGTGCTGGTCCAGAACCGCGTCGCCATCGCCGAGCCGCGCCTGCCCCAGGAAGTGCGGCTGCTCGGGATTACCACGACCAAGAGTTCGCCCGACCTGATGATGGTCGTGCACATGCTCTCACCGGACAACACCTACGACCAGCTCTATGTCTCCAACTACGCCAGGTCGCGCGTTCGCGACGTCCTGCTCAGGCTGGATGGCGTCGGCGACCTGATCATCTTCGGCGAGCGCGAATATTCGCTGCGGATCTGGCTAGACCCCGAAAAGCTGTCGTCCTTCGGCATGACCGCGGGCGACGTGGTGCAGGCGCTGCGCGACCAGAATGTCCAGGTCTCGGGCGGCTCGATCGGTGCACCGCCCAATGACAGGCATACGGCGTTTCAGTATACGGTCACCACACAGGGCCGCTTCGACGACGCCCGCGACTTCCGCTCCGTGATCGTAAAGGCGACAGATGGCCGGCTCATCTCGTTGACGGACGTCGCCCGCATAGAACTGGGCGCCAAGGACTACGTCACCAACTCCTACCTCAACGGCAAGCCGGCGGTTGCGCTGGCGATCTTCCAGCGCCCCGGCACCAACGCGCTTGCCGCCGCGGCGGAGATCAAGGCGAAAATGGCCGACCTCGCGCGGGATTTTCCGCCGGGCCTCAGCTACGAGATCGTCTACAACCCGACCGAATTCATCTCCGAATCGATCGACGAGGTCTACAAGACCATTCTGGCGGCCATCGTGCTGGTGGTCGTGGTCATCATCGTCTTCCTCCAGTCGTGGCGCATGGCGATCGTTCCGATCGTGGCGATCCCCGTCTCGCTCGTGGGGACGCTTGCCGTCCTTCTGGCCTTTGGCTTCTCGCTCAACATGCTGACGCTGTTCGGGCTGGTGCTGGCGATCGGCATCGTGGTCGACGACGCCATTGTCGTGGTGGAAAACGTCTCGCGCAACATTTCCCTCGGCCTCGATCCGAGGACGGCAGCGCATCGCACCATGGACGAAGTCGGCACCGCGGTCATCGCGATCTCGCTGGTGCTCATCTCGGTGTTCGTCCCCACCGCCTTCATTCCCGGGATAACGGGGCAGTTCTATCTGCAATTCGCCGTCACCATCGCGGTTTCCACGGCGATTTCCGCCATCAATTCGCTGACATTGTCGCCGGCGCTGGCGGCCTTCCTTTTCAAGCCGAAACAGGACGAACTACCGCGCACGTTCGTCGGCCGTATTGGCAGCGCGGCCGCTGGCAGCTTCAATCGCGGCTTCGACCGTCTCTCCCATTTCTACTCGCGCGGGGTCGGCGCGCTTACCGGCTCGACGCTTGCCCTCGCGGGGATGCTTCTCCTGTTCGTCGCCCTTATCGGCGCGACCGGCTACATGGTCGAGCGGACACCACGCGGCTTCATCCCCACGCTCGACCAGGGCTATGCGATTGTCGTCGTGCAATTGCCGGACGGCGCGTCGCTTTCGAGGACGGACGCCGTCGTCCGGAAAGCCTCCGAAATCATCAGGACGACACCCGGCGTCAAGAACGCCGTGGCCTTTGCCGGTTTTTCCGGCGCGACCTTCACCAACGCCACCAATGCCGGCGTCATCTTTGCCGCTTTCGACACGTTCGAGCACCGGATTGCGGCGGGCCAATCGGCCCAGCAGGTGATCGGCAATCTCTTCGGCCGGCTGCAGAGCATCCGCGAGGCGTTCATCATCGCGCTGCCGCCGCCGCCCGTTCGTGGCATCGGCAATTCCGGCGGTTTCAAGTTGCAACTCCAGGAGCGCAGCAATGCCGACATGCGGCCGCTCCTCGGATACGCGCAGCAGATCGCCGCGATCGCCAACAAGACGCCGGGCCTGACCGGCGTATTCACGACCTTCTCGGCGTCCAGCCCGCAATTCTTCCTGGCGATCGACCGCGACAAGGCGCGCATCCTGAATGTGCCGATACCGTCCATCTTCGAGACGCTCTCCTACAATCTAGGCACTGCCTATGTGAACGATTTCAACGCTTTCGGGCGCATCTACCAGGTGCGGGCCCAGGCCGATCAGGCATTCCGCGTCGACCGCGACGACATCATGAAGCTGAAGGTCCGCTCGGCATCAGGCGCGCTTGTCCCGCTCGGCACGCTGCTCGAGATCCATGACGTGACCGGGCCGGCGCTGGTGCAGCGCTACAACATGTACGTCTCCGTGCCGCTGCAGGGCAACGCCGCGCCCGGCACCTCGACAGGCCAGGCGCTCAAGCTGATGGAGGGGATCGCGGCGAGGTCGCTGCCGCAGGGCACCTCGTTCGAGTGGACGGAGCTCGCCTTCCAGGAACGGAACACCGGCAATGCGGCGGTCTTCATCTTCGGCCTGTCCGTTCTCTTCGTCTTTCTCGCGCTGGCGGCGCAGTACGAAAGCTGGGTCCTGCCATTCGCCATCGTGCTGATCGTTCCGCTCGGTGTGCTGGCGGCGCTGATCGGCGTCACGATCCGCGGCATCGACAACAACGTCCTTGTCCAGATCGGCCTCATCGTTCTTATCGGCCTCGCGGCCAAGAACGCGATCCTCATTGTCGAGTTCGCCAGGCAAGCACAGGAGCGCGGCGCATCGCCGGCGGCAGCGGCGGTAGAGGCGTCGCGGCTTCGGCTGCGGCCCATCCTGATGACGGCCTTCGCCTTCATCCTCGGCGTCGTGCCGCTGGTGATCGCAGAGGGGCCGGGCGCCGAAATGCGCCAGGCGCTCGGGACGGCGGTCTTCTTCGGGATGCTTGGCGTCACGTTCGTGGGCCTGTTGCTGACGCCCGTCTTCTATGTCGCACTGCGGTCGCTGGTCCCCGTCCGGCTGCCGAAGAACGCGCCCGTGGTCGCTACGGAAAGTCCGTCGAGCTAGGGCGCAGTCATCGGCTTGTCTTCAAGCGCCGGCGCGACCGCAATGTTCAGGTCAGGAAAGCTCGTCGAAGAAGAGATAGATGGCGGCGATCTTGCCGTCACGGACAATCGCAAAGTCGGTTCCGGCATAGGCCGGCGGCTTGCCGGGGCTGCCTGAGGTCCATCGAACCCGACCACCGTCGCCCACTTCTTCCGGTGGAGAGATCGGCTGGTACCGGAAGTCGGGATGGTCAGCCTTGATCAGGCCTGCGATGCGGTCGATCTCGTCGCGGCCGCGGTAAATACCACCTTTGGGATCATGGAACACTGCGTCTTCATGGAAGATCTCATCGATCGCCTTGCGTCGGCGAGCGGGATCCGTCTGGCCGAACACGTCGTGGAGGTTGCGAAGCAGCAGTGTCGATATTGTGGGGGACATGGCTTTCTCCGTTTATGCTCGACCTGTCAGGGGGGCAGCGACGAGTTTTCACGCGGTCGCTGCGCTGCCGGAATTCGTGTCGTCGATCCTACCTCGATTATCGGTGCTGATCGCTCCAGCGCCGAATGCCGAGATCTGCAAAAGCCGGCCCGCCGCCGTCATGTTCATGAGCAAGCGGATCAGACGGGCCGGCTTTGCGCGAACTTCACGGCGATGAGCACATTCAACGATGTCTCATTGGCTTCGGTGCCATGCCCGTCATGCCGCCGAAGCCTCAAGCGCGGGATAGTCGATGTAGCCTTGCGCGGTGCCGCCGAAGAAGGTGGCGCGGTCTGCCTCGTTCATCGGCGCCTCGTTCCGTAACCGCACGATGAAATCCGGATTGGCCAGCACCATCTGTCCATAGGCTTCGAGGTCAGCCAATCCCGAAGCGATATCCGCGCCGATCTGGTCCCGCGGACGGCCCGGCCGGTTCAGGACCAGCGCTTGCCTCCATCTTGCCCGTAGGTCGGCCATCAGCCGCTCATCGCCGGTATGGATGACATGGATGTAGGCAAGGCCAAGCTTGTCGAGTTCGGATACCAGATAGCGGTAGAGGTCCGCCCCATCCGCACCCTCGTCGATCCCGCCGAGGGTCGATCCGGGCGACAGGCGCATCGCCGTCCTGTCCGCGCCGATTTCCTCGGCAACCGCCGTGGCGACTTCGATCGCGAAGCGTGCCCGGTTTTCGATGGAGCCGCCATACCGGTCGACACGCGTGTTGGCGCTCGGCGCAAAAAACTGCTGGAGCAAATAGCCGTTGGCGCCATGGATCTCGACACCGTCGGCGCCGGCGTCGATTGCCGAGCGCGCGGCGTGGCGGAAATCGGCAATGGTTTGGCGGATTTCTTCGACCGACAGCGCGCGCGGCGCCGGGATGTCCTGCATCCCCGTCGCGGTGAACATCGGCGCTCCAGGCGCGATCGCGGAGGGTGCAACGGCCTGGCGATGATGTGGCGTGTTGTCGGGGTGCGATATGCGACCGACATGCATGAGCTGAATGAAGATGCGGCCGCCCTTGTCATGCACGGCCTTTGTCACCTTATTCCATCCGGCGATATGCGCGGCCGTGTAGATGCCCGGCGTGGTGAGGTAGCCCTGGCCGTCATCGGAAGGCTGCGTGCCCTCGGCCACGACCAGCCCGACGCCGGCGCGCTGGGCGTAATACTCGGCGGCGTATTCCCCCGGCGTTCCGTCGAACGCAGCGCGACTGCGCGTCATGGGCGACATGACCAGAGGGTTTGCCAAATCGTAGCGTCCGAGACGGACAGGTGAGAATGTTTCGGTGCGCAGTGCCATCGTTTGCTCCTTGGGCTCCGTATGAATGTTCGTCGATCAGGGACGGCCGAGACCGTCTTCATGCAAAAAATAGTTCTGGCATGGATCGGATGTAGCCAGTATGTCCTTATGCATTCCATCGGCTGAACCGATAGGAGGGGTCGCTGCTCCAGAGCGTTTCATTCGATCAGTTGCGGATGTTCGTCGCCGCCGTCGATGAAGGCAGTTTCTCGGCCGCCGCACGCCGCGTACAGCGAACCCAGTCGGCCGTCAGCGAGGCGATTTTGAGCCTGGAGACGCAGCTTGGCGTTGTCCTGTTCGACCGAACGGGGCGCTATCCGAGGCTGACGAAGGAGGGTCTTGTCCTGCTGGCCGACGCACGTTCGGTGATCACCGGCGTCGACTCCATGAAAGCGCGAGCAAAAGGCATCGCCGGCGGCCTCGAGGCTGAGCTGACAGCGGTCTTCGACGTGTTTCTCCCGATAGAGGCGATCGCCGAAGCGGCGCGTGAGTTCCGCATCCGGTTTCCGGTGACGCCGCTGCGCCTTTACGTCGAGGCACTGGGCAGCGTGGTGCAGCCGGTTTTGGACAGGCGGGCAAGTTTTGGTGTCGTCGGTTCCCTGCCAACGCTTCCGCCGGGCCTCGTCAAGGAGCGCATGTTCGATGTCAAGTTCATGATGGTGGCGGCGGCGAGCCATCCTCTCGCATCATATCGCGGCATCATCCCGAAAGAGGAACTGGCGCGGCATGTGCAGCTTGTCCTGACGGACCGCTCCACCCTTACCGAAGGCCGCAACCTCGGCGTGATGTCTCCATCCACCTGGCGCCTCGCGGATCTCTTCGCCAAGCATGCCTTTCTTGTCGGCGGCCTCGGATGGGGAGGCATGCCGGTCCACACCGTGGCAAGAGACCTTGCCGAGGGGCGTCTCGTCGAGCTTTCCATCGAGGAGGTGCCGCCCGGAGGGTTGCCGCTTTCGATGTTCGCGATCTATCGGGAAGGAGAACCACCAGGGCCGGCCGGGCGGTGGATGATCGAGCACTTGAAGAATTGCCCGGGAGGTACCCGGAAAGGGAGGGGCCTGCCAGGCAACCAGCCTGGAGTCACGACCGGATCGTAAGCTGGCTAGCGCTGCCCGCCTGAGGTTGTGATGGGTTGGCAGGCGAGCCACGCTGACTGGTCTGAAGCAAGGAAGATGGCGACCCGCGCTGTGTCATCCGGATTTTATCGTCATGAATCCGTCGGTTGTTCTCGCTCCCGAAGCGGTGGTCTATCGGGCCTCCTTGGATGAGCCAGCGTGGACGTGGATAGGGGCCGAGGCCGGCTTGGATCAAACGCTCGAAGAAGGCCAGGAAGCTGTCGTCCAATCCATTTCGCCGGCAGCTATGCTCAGGCGGCGTGGAAGTCGAGCGCTACGCCGTTGACGCAATAGCGAAGGCCTGTGGGCGGCGGGCCGTCCTCGAAAATGTGGCCCAGATGGCTTCCGCAATTGGCGCAATGCACCTCGGTGCGCACCATGCCCCAGCTTCGGTCAGTTGAAGTCTCGACTGCGCCCTCTATCGGATCGTTGAAGCTTGGCCAGCCGGTGCCGCTCTCGAATTTCAGCGTCGATTGAAACAGTTTCTGGCCGCAGCCGGCGCAGGTGAAGGCGCCGGCGCGCTTCTCGTGCAGGAGCGCGCAACTGCCGGGGCGTTCGGTGCCGTGCTCGCGCATGATGTGATATTGCTCCGGCGTCAGCCGGTCGCGCCATTCGGCGTCCGTCAGGGTGAAAGGGAAGCTCTGCTGGTCCATGTCCGTTCCTTCCGGCCTGCCCAAAGGATGCCCAACGGGGAGGCCAATTCCATCCCCAATGTAGGCCCCCGCGTGGCCGAGCGAAAGGGCTGGTGCCGTGTCCGCCGCTCACATCCGTGTCATGTGAAGAACAGCCAGCCTGCAAGGAGGAAGGTCGGGATCAGAATACATCCCGACCACGCCATGTAGGCGAAGAAATGCGGCATGCGCACGCCCTGGTGCCGGGCGATGGCGTAGACCATGAAGTTCGGAGCGTTGCCGATATAGGAATTGGCTCCCATGAAGACCGCACCCGACGAGATCGCGGCAAGGATGGCGGCGCCGCTCGTCATCAGCGTATGCGGGTCGCCCCCGGCGAGATCGAAGAAGACGAGATAGGTCGGAGCGTTGTCGAGGAAGGAGGAAAGCACGCCGGTCAGCCAGAAATAGGCGAGCGGATTGGCGCTGCCGTCGGTATTGGTCACCAGCGCGACCAGAGGCGAGAGCGCGCCTTTTTCGCCGGCGTGCAGCATGGCGGTCACCGGGATGAGGCAGACGAAGATCGCGGCGAAGAGCTTCGCCACCTCGACGATCGGCCCCCAGGCGAAATCGTTGGCGCGGCGGTATTCCTTGCGGCTGAGCACCAGCGACAAAAGCGCCATGACGACCATGATGACGTCACGCGTCAGATCCTGAAGCTCGATCTGGACGCCGTGGAGCGAGAAGGTGATGCCGGGATGCCACCATGCCGAGAGCAGGATGGCCCCGATGACGCCGGCGAGCAGCGGCAGGTTGACGAGGCCGCGCAGCCGAACCTTCTTGTCCGGCGTCGGGTCCTTGATCTTCGGCATGCCCCCTTCGCGGGTATGGAAATACCAGTCGATGGCAAAGAAGACCGCAAGCACGATGGCGCCCACGAAAAGCGTTTCGTGGAACAGATGCTCCGTCGTCCAGAAGAAATCGACGCCGCGCAGGAAGCCGACGAAGAGCGGCGGATCGCCAAGCGGCGTCAGCGAGCCGCCGATATTGGAGACGAGGAAGATGAAGAAGATGACGACATGGGCGTTGAAGGGCCGGTTGTCGTTGGCGCGGATCAGCGGCCGGATCATGATCATCGATGCGCCGGTGGTGCCGACGAAGGAGGCGAGGATCGCGCCGATCACGAGAAGTCCGGCATTCATCAGCGGCGTGCCGTGGATGTTGCCCGCCACCAGCATCCCGCCGGCGATGGTGAAGAGCGCGAAGATCAGGATGATGAAGGGGATATACTCAAGCATGATGGTGTGCAGCGCCGCCGTCGTGGCGAGCGACGGCCCAGCCCAGAAGGCGAGCGGGACAATCGCGAGCGCACCCCAGAAGGCGGAGAACTTGCCGTAATGACGCTCCCAGAAATGCGGGTAGAGGACCGGGCCGGTGGCGATCGAGAGCAGCAGGCCGGCAAACGGCAGCGCCCACAGGAGCGACATCTGTTCGCCGGGCAGTTCGCCGGCAGGGGAGGCGAAGGCCGGCGCGACGCCGGCGCAAAGAAAGACGAGTGCGGCGGATATGGCGCCGTATCGTGAAAATCGCATCGGGTGTCCCCCATTGTCGGGCACCCTTAGACCATGATGCCTGTTTCAGGAAAAGAGCGGTCCGTCGCCGCAGCCGGGCTAAGCCTTCAGTGCCTGCGGGAAAGCTCGCGCGTCGCGGTTTCCAGCCCGGTCAGCGTCAGCGGATACATGCGCTCGGAGAAGATGTCGCGGATCATGCCGATGGAGTGCGTGTAGCTCCAGTGCTTCTCCTTGATCGGGTTGATCCAGATGGCGTTCGGCCATTGATCGAGGGCGCGCTTCAGCCAGACGGCGCCGGCCTCCTCGTTCCAGTGCTCGACGGAGCCGCCGGGATGGGCGATCTCGTAGGGGCTCATCGCCGCGTCGCCGACGAAGACCACCTTGTAGTCGTGGCCGTATTTGTTGAGCACTTCCCATGTCGGCATGGTCCCGGAATGGCGGCGGCGGTTGTCCTTCCACACGCCTTCATAGAGGCAGTTGTGGAAGTAGAAGAATTCGAGCTGGCGGAACTCGGCGCGCGCCGCCGAGAAAAGCTCCTCGACGACGCGGATATGGTCGTCCATCGAGCCGCCGACATCGAAGAACATCAACAGCTTGACCGCGTTGCGCCGTTCCGGGCGGACCCTGACGTCGAGATAGCCGTGCTCGGCGGTCGCGTGGATGGTGCCTGGCAGGTCGAATTCCTCGGCAGCGCCTTCGCGCACCCAGCGGCGCAGCCGCTTCAGCGCGATCTTGATGTTGCGCGTGCCCAGTTCGACGCCGTCGTCGAAATTCCTGAACTCGCGCTTGTCCCAGACCTTGACTGCGCGCCGGTGCCGGCTTTCGTGCTGGCCGATCCGGATGCCTTCGGGATTGTAGCCATAGGCGCCGAAGGGCGAGGTGCCGGCCGTGCCGATCCATTTCGAGCCGCCCCGGTGCCGGCCCTTCTGCTCCTCCAGCCGCTTCTTCAGCGTCTCCATCAGCTTGTCGAAACCGCCAAGCGCCTCGACGAGCTTCTTCTCCTCGTCCGTCAGGTGCTTTTCGGCCAGCCGCCGCAGCCATTCCTCCGGCAGGTTCGCGACATCGATGCCGTCCGTTCCCGACAGGGCTTCCAGCCCCTTGAAGACATGGCCGAAGACCTGGTCGAAACGGTCGATGAAGCGCTCGTCCTTCACCAGCGCCGCGCGGGCGAGATAGTAGAAACCCTCGACATCATAGTCGACGAGATGCGCGTCCATGCCTTCCAGCAGCCCGAGATACTCGCGCAGCGAGACCGGGATGCCGGCGGCTTTCAGCTCGAGGAAGAAGGGCACGAACATGGCGCTCTTGTGGACGCGATGCATGGGGCTTGCAAGAGGTTCGCACCGACAAGCGTCAGTTCAAGTGTGTCTAAACAATTGGTCGTATGCCCGCCCGGAACGCGGTGAGGCCGCTTGCCGGAAGGATAACCCATGGTACATTGCCGCCCATTCCATTCAACCGGCATGGTCGAAGCCGGCTTCACAATAGAAAACGACCTTAAGGGAGAGCATAAATGAAAGGCATTCATCTGGCCGGCGTTTGCGCGGCCGCACTTCTGCTTGGCGCGGGCGCGGCTTCGGCCGAGGGAATTTCCGACGGCGTGGTGAAGATCGGCGTCCTGGGCGACATGTCCGGCGTCTACAAGTCGAGCTTCAGCGGCGAAGGCGCCGTCGCGGCGGTCAAGATGGCGGTCAAGGATTTCGGCGGCACCGTTCTCGGCAAGCCGATCGAAGTGATCTCCGCCGACCACCAGAACAAGCCCGACATCGGCTCGGCGACGGCGCGCCAGTGGATCGACGAGCAGAAGGTCGACATGATCACCGACCTGACCAACTCGGCGGTGGCGCTGGCGGTGCAGAAACTCGCCTCCGACAAGCACGTCATCACCATGGCGACCGGGCCGGGCACTTCCGATCTCACCGGCAAGGCCTGCACGAAATACGGCATCCATTACGGTTACGACACCCACGCTCTGGCCGTCGGCACCGGCACGGCCGTCGTGAAGAACGGCGGCACCAGCTGGTATTTCATCACCGCCGACTACGCGTTCGGCCATGCACTCTTGAAGGATACGTCCGACGTCGTCGAGAAACTAGGCGGCAAGGTGCTCGGCAATTCCATGGCGCCGACAGCGACGGCGGATTTCTCCTCCTATCTGCTGCAGGCGCAGAATTCCGGCGCCAAGGTCATCGGCCTCGCCAATGCCGGCGGCGATACGGTGAACTCGATCAAGCAGGCGCATGAGTTCGGCATCACCGACGCCGGCCAGCAGCTTGCGGGCTTGCTGGTGACGATCTCCGACGTCCAGAGCGTCGGCACCGATGTCGCCAAGGGGCTGAGCTTCACCAGCGGCTGGTATTGGAATACCGACGAGAAGTCGAAGGACTGGGCGAAGCGCTACGCGGCGGTCTCCGACAACGCCGCCCCGACTTTCGTCCGCGCGGCGGATTATTCGCTGACCATCGCCTATCTGAACGCCATCAAGGCGGCCGGCACGGACGATGCCGACGCGGTGCGCGCAGAACTCGGCAAGATGAAGATCGACGATTTCTTCGCCAAGGGCGGCCATATCCGCAAGGACGGCCTGCTCATCCACGACATGTATCTCCTGACGGTCAAGCAGGGCGGCGAGAGCAAGTGGGACGTGGCCAACGTCACGGCGACGATCCCGGGTAATGACGCCTATGTCTCCGAGGCCGATTCGGGCTGCGCGCTTGACGCCAAGTGACATTGCGCCGGCAGGCGTAAGCGTTTCGTCCGTGGGGGTCGGCTGCAAGGCCGGCCCCTCCGGTCATCGGTCACCCTGCCAAACTGGATTGTAAAATGAGCGATCTCATCTTGGAGGCGCGGGGCCTTGTAAAGGAGTTCGGGGGCTTTGCCGCCGTGCGCGGCGTCGATCTGTCGATCAGGCGCGGCACGATCCATGCCCTGATCGGGCCGAACGGCGCCGGCAAGACCACCGTCTTCAACCTGTTGACCAAGTTCCTGCCGCCGACAAGAGGCGCCATCGTATTCGAGGGGCGCGACATCACCAGCCTGAAACCGGCCGATATCGCCAATCTCGGCATTGTCCGCTCGTTCCAGATTTCGGCGGTGTTCCCGCATCTGACGGCGCTCGAGAATGTCCGGGTCGCGCTGCAGCGGCGGCTCGGCATGTCCTATCAGTTCTGGCGCTCCCGGCACGTGCTGGATGTGTTGCACCAGGAGGCCATGGAAAAGCTGGCCTCCGTCGGGCTCGCCGGTTTCGCCGACCAGCGGGCGGTGCTTTTGTCCTACGGGCGCAAGCGGGCGCTCGAGATCGCCACCACGCTGGCGCTCGATCCGACGCTGATGCTGCTCGACGAGCCGACGCAGGGCATGGGGGCGGAGGATGTCGGGCGGGTGACCGACCTCATCAAGGAAGTCTCGGCGGGCCGCACGATCCTGATGGTCGAACACAATCTGGGCGTTGTATCGCGGCTGGCCGACACGATCACCGTGCTCAACCGCGGGCGGATACTGGCCGAAGGCCCCTATGAGACGGTGTCGCACGATCCGCAGGTGATGGAAGCATATATGGGCATCAGCGCGGAGGAGAGCGATGGCTGAGCCCGCTGCTGCGACCAAGGCGGAGGCGGGCGAGGCGCTTCTCAGCGTGCGCGACCTCAACGCTTATTACGGCGAGTCGCATGTTCTCCACGGCATCGATTTCGACCTTCGCAAAGGCGAGGTGGTGACGCTGCTCGGCCGCAACGGCGCCGGGCGGACGACGACGCTTCGCGCCATGCTCGGGCTGGTCGACCGGCGCAGCGGTTCGGTCAAGGTGAGGGGGCACGAGATCATCGACATGCCGACCCACCGCATCGCCCATCTCGGCCTTCTCGGCTATTGCCCGGAGGAGCGCGGCATCTTCGCCTCGCTCAGCGTCGAGGAAAATCTGATGCTGCCGCCGACGCTCGGCGAGGGCGGCATGAGCGTGGAAGAAATCTACCGGATGTTCCCCAACCTGGAGGAAGTGCGCCACCGTACCGGCATGCGTATTTCCGGCGGCGAACAGCAGATGCTGGCGATCGCACGCATTCTGCGCACAGGCGCCCGGCTTCTGCTTCTCGACGAGATCACCGAGGGGCTGGCGCCGGTGATCGTCAAGACGCTCGGGCGCATGATCGGCGATCTCAAGCAGCGCGGCTTCACCATCATCCTGGTCGAGCAGAATTTCCGCTTTGCCTCGCGGCTTGCCGACCGCCATTACGTCATCGAGCACGGCAAGGTCGTCGACCGCATCGACGGTGGGGATCTGGAAAACAGCATGGAGCGGCTGAACCGCTATCTCAGCGTGTGAGGGAGCGGCCATGGGGGACAGGCAGGAATGAATAGCGGGCGAAGGACGGCGAGAGGCGCCGGGAGGAGACGGTCATGGATGTGATGATGCGGCTGATCCTCGCCCAGGGCATGCTCGGCCTCAACAATGGCGTTTTCTACGCCATGCTCAGCCTCGGGCTTGCCGTCATCTTCGGCATGCTCAACGTCGTCAATTTCGCCCATGGCGCGCTCTATATGCTCGGCGCCTTCGTGGCGCTGATCCTGTCTTCCTATCTCGGCTCCTGGATCGGGCTCAGCTCGCTTCATATCGGCTTCTGGCCGGCGCTCATCATCGCGCCGATCGTCGTCGGCTGCTTCGGCATGTTCATCGAGCGCACCATGCTGCGCTGGCTCTACAAGTTCGACCCGATCTACGGTCTGCTCCTGACGTTCGGCATTGCGCTGGTGCTGCAGGGCGTCTTCTCCAACTATTTCAACAGCGCTGGCACGCCCTATCCGGCACAGCCGGAATCGCTGCGCGGCGTCGTCCATCTGGGCTTCATGGTGTTCCCGAAATACCGGCTCTTCGCCATCCTGTTCTCGATCGCGGTCTGTCTCATCACCTGGTATATCATCGAGCGGACGCGGCTGGGGGCGACGCTGCGCGCCGGCGTGGAAAACCCCGAACTGGTGCAGGCCTTCGGCATCAACGTGCCGCGCATGATCACGCTGACCTTCGGCTTCGGCACCGGGCTTGCCGGACTCGCCGGCGTGCTCGCGGCGCCGATCTATTCGGTCAGCCCGCTTATGGGCGCCGACATCATCATCGTCGTCTTCGCCGTGGTGGTGATCGGCGGGATGGGCTCCATCCTCGGAGCGATCACCGCCGGCCTCGCGCTCGGCCTGATCGAGGGCATCACCAAGGTCTTCTACGCGCCCGCGGCCAATACGGTCATCTTCTTCCTGATGGTGATCGTGCTTCTGATCCGGCCGGCGGGCCTTTTCGGGCGGCAGAACTGATGGCGGCGAGCGAACAGACCATCGGCCGGTCCGACACGCGTGCAAACGGCATCAACCTCGCTTTGTGGGCGATCCTGATCCTGTTCGTGCTGACGGCGCCGGCCTACATCTACACCGTCTTCGCCATGCAGCTTCTGTGCTTCGCGCTTTTCGCCTGCGCCTTCAATCTGCTGCTCGGCTTCACCGGCCTGCTTTCCTTCGGCCATGCCGCCTTCTTCGGGGCAGGCGCCTATCTCGCCGGCCACGCCATCAAGATCTGGGGCCTGCCGCCGCTTGCGGGCATCCTTTTCGGAACGGCGGCGGCGGTGGTGCTCGGCTATGTGATCGGCTGGCTGGCGATCCGCCGCCAGGGCATCTATTTCGCCATGATCACCTTGGCTCTGGCGCAGATCATCTATTTCCTCGGCCTGCAACTTCCCTTCACCGGCGGAGAGAACGGGCTGCAGGGCATTCCGCGCGGGCATCTCTTCGGCTTCCTCGATCTCAACCAGCCGCTGGTGATGTATTATTTCGTCGCCGCGATCTTCCTGATCGGCTTCCTCATCATCTACCGCACCATCCACTCGCCGTTCGGGCAGGTGCTGAAGTCGATCCGCGAGAACGAGCCGAGGGCGCTTTCGCTCGGCTACAATGTCGCGCGCTTCAAGCTGATCGCCTTCATCATTTCCGCCGCCCTTTCGGGACTTGCCGGCGCCACCAAGTCGGTGGTCTTCCAGTTCGCCTCGCTCACCGACCTCCATTGGCAGACCTCGGGCGAGGTCATCCTGATGACATTGCTCGGCGGGCTCGGCACGATCTTCGGCCCGGTCGTGGGCGCGCTGACGGTCGTTTCGCTCCAGCACGAGCTGAGCTCGCTCGGCTCATGGGTGCAGGTGGTGATCGGCGCGATCTTCATCGTCTGCGTGCTCGTCTTCCGCCGCGGCATCATCGGGGAACTGGCGCGGCTGTTGAAGACGTCGTCCATGTGACCGGCCGGACAGGCCTGGCGGCGTCGCCTTCTATTGCAGGGTGTACTTGATGAAGCCCATGAATTTCGCCACGCGGTCGTAGAGCCTGCGCGCCGTGGCGTTGGTTTCGTGCGTCAGCCAGTAGACATTGGTGATGCCGTTCTTCGCCGCCGCCTGCCTGACCGCCTCGATCAACGCCCTGCCGATACCCTTGCCGCGTATCCCGGGGTCGGCGAAGAGATCCTGCAAATAGCAATTGTTCGCCACCGTCCAGCAGGTGCGCTGGTACATGTAGTGGACGAGACCGACGGGCTCGCCGTCGACCAGCGCGATGAAGCCTTTCGGCTCGTACTCGCCTTCCGTGAAGAGCCGTTTCCAGGTCGTGGCATAGACTTCCTCCGGCGCGGAGGTTTCGTAGAAGGTGAGATACGCCGTCCACAGGCGGCGCCATTCGGCGTGATCGGACTGCTCGAGCGGGCGGATCGTGACGGCGGACATAGCGGCTCCTCCTTGATCCGCCAGCCATAGCGGGGATCGAGCCATGGCACGATGGGGCAGGGACGAGAGTTCGGTTGGCCGCACCTGACGCGCGTCATCCCGGTTTGCCGCCGGAGCGAAGCGAACGGCGGCAAGACCGGGACCCATTCCGCGACATTTATGATTGCTTGTGGCAATCAGACCGAGCCGCGATCGCCATGAACAAGGACAGAGCTTCTGCAGCTTTACGGAATGGGTCCCGGATAACCTCGCGTCGCTGCGCGCCGCGCGGCTTCCGGGATGACGCCCAGCGGACAGTCGTGGATTGTCTCGGCTGCTACCCCTGCCGTCTGGCCATGAACGCCAGTCGCTCGAATAGGTGCACGTCCTGTTCGTTTTTCAGGAGTGCGCCATGCAGCCTGGGCAGCGCGTTCTTGGGGTCGCCGCGCAGATCCTCCGGCGCAATGTCGTCGGATACCAGCAGCCTTATCCAGTCGAGCGCCTCGGAGGTGGAAGGCTTCTTCTTCAGGCCGGGCACGTCGCGGATTTCGTAGAATTGCGTCAGCGCCGCGCGCACGAGATTCTGCTTGATGCCCGGATAGTGCACGTCGACGATCCGATGCAGCGTCTCCACGTCCGGAAAGCGGATATAATGGAAGAAACAGCGGCGCAGGAAGGCATCCGGCAGTTCCTTCTCATTGTTGGAGGTGATGATGACGATCGGCCGGTGCGCGGCGCGGATCGTCTCGCCGGTCTCGTAGACATAGAATTCCATGCGATCGAGTTCCTGCAACAAATCGTTCGGGAACTCGATGTCGGCCTTGTCGATCTCGTCGATGAGGAGCACGACCTTGCGATCGGCGGAGAATGCGTCCCACAATTTGCCGCGCTTGATGTAGTTCCTGATCTCGTTGAACCGTTCGTCGCCAAGCTGGCTGTCGCGCAGCCGCGAGACGGCATCGTACTCGTAAAGACCCTGCTGCGCCTTGGTGGTCGATTTGATGTGCCATTCGATCAAATCGAGGCCGAGAGCGGCGGCGACCTGGCGGGCAAGCTCGGTCTTGCCGGTGCCGGGCTCGCCCTTGACCAGCAGCGGCCGCTCCAGCGCGATCGCGGCATTGACGGCCACCATCAGATCCTTGTCGGCGATATAGGCGGCCGTTCCTTCAAAGCGCATCAGCAGGCACCCTTTATTCCGTTCTCCCGGATGCTACTAAGGAGGGGGCGCTGAATGCGCAAGCGCGATCGGCGGAACCGGGCGAAGGGGATGACAGCGCCGCCGCGGAAAAAGAAGGCAGGATCGGGCTAGCCCGCCTGCCTCCTAGTCTGCATTGCATGCTCCCGTATGGGTGCGGATCGTTTTCTTTAATGCTAGCAATTGTCGCTGAAATCGGCGCTCGCCGCACAGCCATTGGACGGAATCTCCGTCGTCGATGGCGCCCGGTGGCTGGCAACCGATCGAGAGTGCATTCCGGCATTGGCCTGGTCCGGCTCGCCAGTGCAATTGTCGCTGAAATCGGAGCTTGCAGAGCAGAAGCTGGACGCCGTCGAACTGGTGACGGTCCTATCGGGATGCTTGCTGGTGGGCGTCGCATTTTGAGCGAAAGCGGCTCCGGCCAGACCGAGCAGTGCCACGGAGGCGATGAGTAGGTGTCTCATGGTATTTTCCTCTTCGGCCGGAGCTCCTCCCGAGGAGACAGGTCCGGCTTCAAATCGCCGCCAGACAGCCCATCGTCCTGCCGCACGGCATGGGAGACATGGAGTTGAGCCGGGTTGCTTCAACACAATTCGACGCGACCGGTTTTCAATGCCTAATCGCGGATTTGTGAAGCCATGCCCGGAAAATCATGCTTCACGCATCCGGGCTATCCGTCGTCGGATGCATGGCCGAGGCGTCGAGGCAGTGGCAAAGCTTCCCCATCGGCGCTATATCTGGCAGCGGCGTTCTGCGCTTCTCGACAGGAGTAACATTCCCCGGGGCCTTATTGATCCCAAGGGAGCTGTCCCTGGCCGGACCCGTGGGTTCGGACACACGGCGCCCACCTACTTTGTAGGCACCCGGGATCGACCTCTCCACCGGCCGTCGCGGATCGCCACCTGTTCAAGAGTCCGCTTGGCCGGATTTGCCCGACCATGTCGCTTTTGCAACCTCCTTCCCATGCTTCGTGCCTAATCTGCCGCTCATGACATCGCTGCGGGAACTGAAGAAACATTTGCGCTCGGAAGCGCTGGGCCGGCGCGATGCGCTCACCGCCGAATGGCGTATCGAGGCGGCGCTCGCCATGGTAGCGTTTGCCGGCGAGATCGGCATCGAGGCCGGCAGCGTCGTCTCCGGCTTCTGGCCGATCCGCTCGGAAGTCGATGTCAGGCCGCTGATGTTCGCGCTGCGCGACCAGGGAGCACGGCTGGCGCTGCCGGCGATCATCGACCGCGAGACCATCGTCTTCCGCGAACTGGTGCGCGGCGCGCCGCTGGTCGGGATGGGTTTCGGGACCGCCGGCCCGGGCGAGGATGCGGCGGTGCTCGATCCAGCGCTGATGCTGATGCCGCTTGCCGCATTCGATCCGCGCGGCCACCGTATCGGCTACGGCGCCGGCCATTACGACCGGGCGATCGGGCGCCTGAATGACAGTGGAATGCGGCCGCGTCTCGTCGGTGTCGCCTTCGATTGCCAGGAAGTGCCGGCGGTGCCGGACGAGCCGCATGACGCCCGGCTGGACGCCATCCTCACGGAAAGCGGCTTGCGTCGCTTCGAAGCCGGCTGATAGAGAGGAATATCCATTCCCCTCGCGGCGCTCCCGCGTCTCGACCTTTCTCTTTCCCGGCAGGACAAATGCGACTTCTCTTTCTCGGCGACATGGTTGGCAGGGCGGGCCGCACGGCCGTCTGCGAGCAACTTCCCGGCTTGCGCTCCGATCTCAAACTCGACTTCGTCATCGTCAACGGCGAGAATGCGGCGGGCGGCTTCGGCATCACCGAGGAGATCTTCCGCGCGACGCTTGCAGCCGGCGCCGACGTGGTGACGACCGGCAATCATGTGTGGAACCAGCGCGAGGCGCTGGAATTCGCGCCGCGCGAGGAGCGCTTCCTGAGACCCGCCAATTTCCCGAAGGGGACGCCGGGCCGCGGTTCCGGCGTCTATATGGCCAGGAACGACGCGCGCGTGATGGTGTCGAACATCATGGGCCGGCTCTTCATGCAGCCCGAACTCGACGATCCGTTCCAGTCGGTCGAGGCGGAACTCGAGGCCTGCCCGCTCGGCGTGCAGGCGGACGCGATCGTCATCGACTTCCATGCCGAGGCGACCTCGGAAAAATCATGTTTCGCCCATTTCGTCGACGGCCGCGTCAGCCTCGTGGTCGGCACGCATACGCACCAGCCGACCGCGGATCATCAGATCCTCACCGGCGGAACGGGCTTCATGTCGGATTCCGGCATGTGCGGCGACTATGATTCTTCGATCGGCATGGTCTGGGACGAGCCCCTCAACCGCTTTCTTTCCAAGGTGCCGAAGGGCCGTTTCGAGGCGGCCAACGGGCCAGCCACCATCTGCGGCCTCGGCATCGAGATTTCCGACCGCACCGGCCTTGCGGAAAAGATCGCGCCGCTCAGGCTCGGGCCGCGCCTGGAGGAGACGGTGCCGGCGTTCTGGAAGTAGAAAGATCGGCAGTAGGCAGTAGGCAATAGGCAGTCGGGTCTACGCTTACTCGGACCGTATCGTTTCGTTCGTGAAACATCATTGCCTATTGCCGACTGCCGTTTCACTGTTGACGCCCCGCCCATCGCTCCCTACCTGTGCCCGGTCACATTATGGAGACCTGCCGGCCTATGGCCCTGTTGGACCAGCTTACGCCCCACCTCTCCTTCGTTTCCGATCCGAGCGGATGGGCCGCGCTGGCGACATTGGTCGTCATGGAGATCGTGCTCGGTATCGACAATCTCATCTTTATCTCGATCCTGACCAACAAACTGCCGCTCGAGCACCAGAAGAGGGCGCGGCGACTCGGCATCAGCCTGGCGCTGATCCTGCGGCTGGCGCTGCTCTTCACGATCTCCATCATCGTGCAACTCACGACGCCGATCGTCACGGTCTTTGACCACGGCTTCTCCTGGCGCGATATCATCCTTGTCGCCGGCGGGCTGTTTCTCGTCTGGAAGGCGACGCGCGAGATCCATCATGCCGTCGATCTCGACGCGCCAGAGTCGAAGGGCAGCACCATCGCCGGCAAGGTGTCGATGACGTTGGGTGCCGCGATATTCCAGATCCTGCTGCTCGACATCGTCTTCTCGATCGATTCCATCATCACCGCCGTCGGCATGACCGATCATATCGCCATCATGTTCATCGCCGTGATCTGCGCGGTGGTGGCGATGCTCGTCGCGGCCGAACCGCTGTCGAAATTCATCGCGGCCAACCCGACCATCGTCATGCTGGCGCTCGGCTTCCTGCTAATGATCGGCATGACGCTGATCGCCGACGGCTTCGGCTATCACGTGCCGAAGGGCTACATCTACGCGGCCATGGCCTTCTCGGCGTTGGTCGAGGGGCTGAATATGCTGGCGAGGAAAAGAAGGCGGCAATAGGCAGTCGGCAATCGGCAGTCGACTTTAACTGAATCCGGATTGATGCCCTTACTGCCGACTGCCGACTGCCGACTGCCACCGCCGTGTCTGGACCTCCGCCGCTCCTCCCGCTATAAGGCGCGCCGTTCCATCATATCCGCGCGGAAGCAAGGGGCTCCATGGCCGGCCATTCACAATTCAAGAATATCATGCATCGCAAGGGCCGCCAGGACGCGGTCAAGGCGAAGATGTTTTCCAAGCTGGCGCGCGAGATCACGGTCGCGGCGAAGATGGGTACGCCCGACCCCGACATGAATCCGAGGCTGAGGCTCGCCGTGATTGCCGCCAGGGCGCAGTCAATGCCCAAGGACAACATCCAGCGTGCCATCAACAAGGCGGCCGGCGGCGACGCGGAAAACTACGATGAGGTCCGCTACGAGGGATACGGGCCGGGCGGGGTCGCCCTCATCGTCGAGGCGTTGACCGATAACCGAAACCGGACCGCTTCCAACGTGCGTGCGGCCTTCACCAAGGCCGGCGGCGCGCTCGGCGAGACCAATTCGGTTTCCTTCATGTGGGACCGGGTCGGCGAAGTGGTCTATCCGGCGAGCGCGGGCGACGCGGAGAAGGTGATGGACGCCGCCATCGAGGCCGGCGCCGACGATGTCCAGTCGGATGAGGAGGGGCACATCATCCTGTGCGCCTTCGAGAATATCGGCGAAGTCTCCAAGGCGCTGGAAGCGGCGCTTGGCGAGGCTGAATCGGTCAAGACCATCTGGAAGCCGCAGAACAACGTTCCCGTCGACGAGGAGCGCGCACAGTCGCTGCTGAGGCTCGTCTCCGTGCTCGAGGACGACGACGACGTGCAGAACGTCTACGCCAATTTCGAGGTCGACGACGAAACGCTGGCGAAACTCAGCGCCGCTTAAGCCGGCATCGTGCCGCCCTGCTGCACGCGGTGCCAATCAATTGCTCCCGGGATAACAGCCGGCTCTATTTTTGCCTCGGCGCCTGCTGGGGTAGCTGACCCGGCTTGATCACCGGCATTGCGGCCGCGTCGGGCGCCGGCTTGATCAGTCCCGGATCGTTGATTTCGGGCGGTTGCAGCACGCCGCCGCATTTGCCGAGTTTTTTCGTGACCGATCCGGTCCGATCGCCCTTTTCGCCTTGTTTCCCGTTGTCCGGCCTGGCCTGGCAGTTCTCCTGCGGCGACTGTGCATGTGCGCCGTTGGAAAGGTTTGTCGGGCCTGCCGCGATTGCAGGAGCGACGGCCAGTGCCGAGACCACGGCAAAGCCGGCCAGCGTGGAAATGGTATCGAGCCTCATAGGAGCGTCTCCTTCGCAGCTTGCTCCCTTCGGCAGGCCAATGGTCCAGCCCGGTTTTGGTTCCGTTCCGATCCAGCCAACAAAAAACCCGCCACGGGGCGGGTTTTTCGCTAATTATGGAAAACGGCTTACATGCCGAGGCCTTCGTAGCGCTTCTTGAACTTCGACAGGCGGCCGCCGCGGTCGAGAAGCGTCTGCTGTCCGCCGGTCCAGGCCGGGTGGGTGGTCGGGTCGATGTCGAGGCGCAGCGTGTCGCCTTCGGCGCCCCAGGTCGAACGGGTCTCGTATTCGGTCCCGTCGGTCATGACGACCTTGATCGTGTGGTAGTCGGGATGCGTATCGGCTTTCATCGTGTGTGTCCGGGTTCTAGGGGTGGCGCGCCTGCGGCGATGTCGCCCACAGTCAAAACTTGAAGCCGCGGCCATTGAAGGCTACGGCTTTTATGACGGTCGGCGCCGCCTATACAACAGCCGGCCTCCATGCACAAGCGCCCCGCTCATTTAGGACGCAAAGACGGGAGCCGAAAGAGATATGGCGAACCCTCCATCCGGCTTGCCGGCCGATGCAGAGGCGGGAGCGCAGGAGCGCCGCCGCAAATCGCTGAGGCCGCTGGCGCGGCTGGCGCCATATCTCGCACGCTACAGGGGCAAGGTCGCCGGCGCACTGTTCTTCCTGGTTCTCGCCGCCGTGACCACGCTTTCCCTGCCGATCGCGGTCCGGCGCATGATCGACCAGGGTTTTACGCACGCGGATACGAGTTTCATCGCCGACTATTTTGCCGCGCTCATCGCGATCGCGGCGCTTCTGGCGCTGGCTTCGGCGGGCCGGTACTATTTCGTCATCACGCTCGGCGAGCGCGTGGTCGCCGATCTGAGGCGCGACGTTTTCGCCCATGTGACGCGGCTTTCCGCGACCTTCTTCGACGGGGCCCAATCGGGCGAGATCGTCTCGCGGCTGACGGCCGACACCACTCAGATCAAGGCGGCCGTCGGGCCGACCGCCTCGGTGGCGCTACGCAACATCATCCTCAGCCTCGGCGCGCTTGCGATGATGATCTATACGAGCCCCAAGCTCTCCGGGCTGGTGATCGCCGCGATCCCCGTCATCGTCGTGCCGCTGATCGCCTTCGGCCGTTCGGTCAGGCGCAAATCGAGGCTGGCGCAGGATACGCTTGCGGAAGCGACGGCGTTTGCTAGCGAGCAGATCGGCGCGATGCGCACGCTTCAGGCCTTCACCAACGAGAAGATGGCGGCGGGCCGCTTCGGCAAGACGGTGGAAGCCGCCTTCCGCGCCGCGCAATCCTCCATCTTCGCGCGCGCCTTCCTTACCTTCCTCGCCATCTTCATGATCTTCTCCTCGGTCGTGGCGGTTTTATGGTTCGGGTCGGCCGACGTGCTTTCAGGGGCGATTACGGCTGGTACGCTCAGCCAGTTCCTCATCTATTCGGTGCTTGCGGCGAGCGCGCTCGGCTCGCTTTCGGAGGCGTGGGGCGATCTCTCGATCGCGGCCGGCGCAGCCGAGAGACTGTCGGAACTCCTGGCCGAGACGCCTTTGATCGACGCTCCGGCGAAGCCCGCTCCGATGCCGGCCGACGCATCGGGCGTGGTGGAGTTCGAGGATGTCTCGTTCACCTATCCGACGCGCGCGTCGCAGGCGGCGGTGAGCGGCATATCGCTCATGACCAGGCCCGGCGAAACGGTTGCGATCGTCGGTCCGTCCGGCGCCGGCAAGAGCACGCTCTTCTCTCTGATCCTGCGCTTCTACGATCCCGATACCGGCACCGTGCGCATCGACGGCGTCGACCTTCGCGATGCCGATCCTCGCGAGGCACGCTCTCGCGTCGCCATCGTGCCGCAAGAGGTGACCATCTTCGCGGCCAGCATCCGCGACAACATCGCCTTCGGCCGCCCGGGCGCATCTGGGGCGGAGATCGAGCAGGCGGCGAAGGATGCGCACGCCGACGAATTCATTCGCGGCATGGAAAAGGGTTACGACACGATGGCGGGCGAGCGCGGCGTGACCCTGTCCGGCGGCCAGCGGCAGCGTATCGCCATCGCCCGCGCCATCCTGCGCAACGCGCCGATCCTGCTCCTCGACGAAGCGACCTCGGCGCTCGACGCGGAGAGCGAGACCTTGGTGCAGACCGCGCTGGAGCGGCTCATGCAGGGGCGCACCACGCTGGTCATCGCACACCGGCTGGCGACGGTGCTGAAGGCCGACCGCATCCTCGTCATGGACGGCGGCCGGATCGTCGAGGAGGGCACGCACGAGAGCCTGGTGCACAAGGGCGGCATCTATGCGCGCCTCGCCAGACTGCAATTCGACAGCGGCGTCGACGCCTTCCGACGCGCAGCGGAATAAAGTCAGTCCGGCCGCCAGTCGGCCAGCACTGTGATGTGGCCGGAGGGGCGCGTCCGGGTAAGATGCTTCGAACCAGCGGAGACGAATGTGGCTCCTCGCTCGATTGCTATAGCGTAATAGATCTAATCCTTCAGTACAGCGGCGGCGCACGTCCTGGTCGTTCCCGCCCATCAACCAAAGGTGACAAACATGCGAGGGCCTTGCAGTTCATTCGCTCGCGCAATTCGGCTACCAAGCACGCGATAGCTTCCAGAGGCACAAAGCGAGGCGGGTTCATGATCGCGAAGATATTGGTGGTGCTGGTCATCCTGATCCACGTCTATATCGTGGTGCTGGAGATGTTCCTTTGGAATACCGCCTTTGGCCGCCGGGCCTTCGGTTTGTCCGAGGAGTTCGCGCGGCAGACGCGTGCGATGGCCGCCAATCAGGGGCTATACAATCTGTTCATCGTGGTCGGGCTTCTCTGGGGGTTGAGTTTTGGCCCCGTCGGCGAGCTGACGCGTATCATCTTCCTTGGCTTCGTATCGATAGCGGGGATATTCGGCGGGCTGACGGTGAACGGGCGCATTTTTCTCATACAGGGCCTGCCGGGACTCCTGGCGCTTGCCGCGACATGGTTCCGGATTTGAACGACAATATCAAAACATCCGCCGGTGAGCCGTTTGCGGCGCATGCGCAGGGCGTCACGCTTGCCATTCGTCTGACGCCGAAATCGAGCCGGGACGCCATCGAGGGCATCGCGGCCGGATCGGACGGCCGGTCCTGCGTAAAGGCACGCGTGCGCGCGTTGCCGTCTGAAGGCGCCGCCAACGACGCGCTTGTCAGGCTCATCGCCAAATGGATCGGCGCGCCGCGTCGGGATGTTTCCATCCTTTCGGGCGCCACGTCGCGCGGCAAGGTCGTGCTCGTGCGCGGCGATGCGAAGGAACTGGCGGAAAAAATGCGCCGCCTGCTGGTCAGCGTTCCGTCAGCTTGAGCTCGATGCGGCGGTTCTTGGCGCGTGCCTCGTCCGTCTCCTGCGGATCGAGTGGCTGATATTGGCCGAAGCCCGCCGCGACCAGGCGGTCGGCCGGCACGCCGCTGGCAATGAAGAATTTGACCACCGCGATGGCGCGCGCGCTCGACAGCTCCCAATTGTCATGGAAGCGGCCGTTGCCGGAAAGCGGCACGTCGTCGGTGTGGCCGTCGACGCGGAGCACCCAGTTGATCTCGGGTGGGATTTCCTTCTGCAATTCGATGATCGCGTCGGCGACCTTCTTCATTTCATCCTTGCCGGCGTCGTTGATCTGGTCGGAGCCCGAGGGGAAGAGAACCTCCGATTGGAAGACGAAGCGGTCGCCGACGACGCGGATGTTCTTGCGGTCGGCCAGGATCTCGCGCAGCCTCCCGAAGAAGTCGGAGCGGTAGCGGTTCAGTTCCTGCACGCGCCGGGCGAGCGCCACGTTCAGCCTGCGGCCGAGATCGGCGATCTTGGTGTTGGACTCCTGATCCTTTTTCTCGGAGGCGTCGAGTGCGTCCTCGAGTGCGGCGATCTGGGTCCTCAGCGCGGCTATCTGCTGGTTGAGCAGTTCGACCTGCGACATGGCACGCTGGCTGAGCTGCTTCTGGTTGTCGAGTTCGTTGGACAGGCTGGTGACCTTGGCGTTGGCGGCATTCGCCGAACCCGAGCCGCGCGCCAGCAATTGCTCGAGCCGCGATTTGTCGGCCTGCGCGGCGGAAAGGGAGGCCTGCAGATTGCTGATCTGGTCCTGGGCGTCCTGGGTGTTCGATTTCTCCAGCGCCAGCAATTGCGTCAGTTCGTTGATCTGCGAGTTCAGCCGGTTGAGCGCCTCGTCCTTGCCGCTGATCTCGCGGCTGAGCAGAAACTGCGCCAGCACGAAGACGGTCAGCAGGAACATGATGGCGAGCAGCAGCGTCGACAGCGCGTCGACGAAGCCCGGCCAGTAGTCGATCGTACGGGTCGTGCGCCCGCGCGCCAGCGCCATCTAGCCGATCTCCCGCTTGCGGATGGCTTCGGCGAGCTTGTCCAGCGTCGCACGCACTTCCTTCTGCTCGTCCGATTGCGCTTCGACCCAGTCGCGCATCATCTGCTGCTCGGAGCGCATGTTCTTGACGAGGCCCGAAATGCCGTCGGCGAGGTTGGCCATGGCCGCCGCCACACGCTGGTTGGAGCCGCCGGTCTCCTGGACCGCGCGCATGCGTTCGGAAAGGGCGCGGATCTCCTCGGCGGGGCCGCTCTTGCCGGCATCGGCGACGGCGAGGTCGGAACCCAGATCGGTGACCGAGGAGAGCCAGTTCTCGAGCTCGGTGTAGAAGCGGTTCTGGGCGCGGCTCGCCTGCAGGTCGAGGAAGCCGAGGATGAGCGAGCCGGAAAGGCCGAGCAGCGACGAGGAGAAGGCGGTGCCCATGCCGGCGAGCGGCGCCGACAACCCGGCCTTCAGCGATTCCAGCACGTCGTTGGTGTTGCCGGAGGTCGGATCGAGCGACTGGATGGTGGTGCCGATCGAGGCGATCGTCTGCAAAAGGCCCCAGAAGGTGCCGAGCAGCCCGAGGAACACGAGCAGGCCGATCAGGTAACGGGCGATGTCGCGGCTTTCGTCGAGGCGGGTGGCGAGCGAATCGAGGATGGAGCGCAGCGAGGAGGTGGAAAGCGCCATCGAGGAGGAGCGCGACAGAAGCGCCTTCATCGGCGCCAGCAGCATCGGGTTTCCCGCTTGCGAGCCGGCACGGAAGGAGTTCACCCAGCGCACCTCGCGGAAAAGACGAATGACCTGCGCGAAGGCGAGCAGGACGCCGACGGCCAGCACGCCGATGATCAATCCGTTCAGGCCGGGATTGGCGTTGAAGGCGTGTGACACCTGGCGATAGAGGATCGCGGCGACGAAGCCCGAGATAGCCAGGAAAATCAGCATGGTGAGCACGAAGACCTGCGGGCTGGAAAGCCTGTAGGGATCGTAGTCGTCGTCCTCGCCCGATCTGCCGAAAAATGCCATGCGCCTTGCCTCGAGAACCGCCGCCGAAAAGTGGCCGAGACTCTAATCGGAAATGTGACCAAAATGAAAGGTCGGAGCGCGATCGGGATGAACGGAGTACCTCGCGTCCGTCGTCCGCATTCTGCCGGACCGTGTCAGAGCACCTGCTCGAGGAAGGCGCGGGTGCGCTCCTCGCGTGGATTGTCCAGAAGCTCGGCCGGCGGTCCGTGCTCGACGATGATGCCGTGATCGGTGAAGTAGATGTGGTCGGCGATCTCGCGCGCGAAGCCCATCTCATGGGTGACCAGGATGCAGGTCATGCCCTCCTGCGTCAGCTCGCGTATCGTAACCAGCACTTCCTTGACCGTTTCCGGGTCGAGGGCTGCCGTCACCTCGTCAAAGAGCATCAGATCGGGCCGCATGGCGAGCGAACGTGCGATCGCGACACGCTGCTGCTGGCCACCGGAAAGCTCACCGGGATAGGCGTTCGCCTTGCCTTCCAGCCGTACCTTCTTGAGCAGCGCGTGCGCCCGGGCCTCGACCTCGCCGCGATCCTGTTTGAGGACATGCAGCGGCGCCATCATGATGTTCTGCAGCGCATTCCTGTGTGGAAACAGATTGTATTGCTGAAAGACCATGCCGACCTTGCGGCGAAGCGCCAGCTTGTCCAGTGCCGGATCGTTGACCTCCAGACCTTCGACCAGGATCGAGCCTGAATTGATCGGCACAAGAGCGTTGATGCAGCGGATCAGTGTCGACTTGCCCGAGCCTGAAGGGCCGACGATGCAGATCACCTCGCCCTTCCTCACATCAAAGCTCACACCCTTCAGCACTTCGAACTCGCCGAAGGATTTGTGCACGCCCGACAGGCGCACCATTGGCTGGTCGGGGGTCCATGCGGGCATAACGACCTCAGTTCTTGACGTGGAAGCGCCTTTCGAGACGCACGGTCCACAGATTGATCGGGTAACAATAGATGAAGAAGCACAGAAGAGCGAAGCCGTAGAGCGGCGCAAGAAGGTCCGGCCTCCCGCCTTCGGCGTTATGCACCTGCGCGGTGAGTGTCAGCATCTCGTTGATGCCGACGATCGAGGCGAGAACGGTCGACATGGTGATCAGCGAATAGACGTTCATCCAGGGCGGCAGCATTCGCTGCAGGCATTGCGGCAGGATGATCATCCACATGGTCTGGCGCCTGGTGAAGGCGAGCGATTCGGCCGCTTCCCATTGCCCGCCAGGCAGCGACTGCACCGCCCCGCGCACGATTTCGGCCACGTTGGCCATGACCGGCAGGGCGAAGCCGATCACGGCCTTGATCCAATCCGGGAACGGAAGCGTCATCTCGCCAAACTGGAACTGGTAGGGAACGAGATACATGGCGAAGAAGAGCAGGACCAGCCATGGCGCATTGCGGAAAAACTGCGTGAAGGCCCAGGCGCAGGCGCGCAGAGCGCGCAGTTCGCTGAGCTGGAGAAGGCCGAGCGGCACGCCCAGGACGGTGCCGAGCGCCATCGAAAGTGCCGACAGAAGCAGGTTGAACAGGAAGCCGCTCAAGAGCAGCGGCATCCATTTTATGATCACGGCGATCGGGGACGCTTCACCGGCACCCGTCTGTGCGCCGGCAATCGATGAAAACAGGAGGGCGGCGCCGAAAAGAGCAACGCCGTGCCACAGGCGCAGCCGCGGCAGCCTTGCGCTCTTCGGTGCCGTCTGCGCGACATCGAGCAGGACCGGCAGGTCCGTCGTCCATTCGGGCGTAACTGTCTTCATCGGCCGAATCCGGGAATGCGCAGAGCGCGTTCCCATCGATGCATGATCCAGACGAGCAGGCCGACGAGGAGAACGAACACTGCGAGCAGGACACACATCATCTCCGTGACGTTCTGCGATTGCGCCCAGATCTGCGCGGAGGCGTAGAGTGTCTCCGGCACCGCGATAGCGTAGGCGAGCGTCGTGGTCTTCAGGAGATTGACGAGATTGTTGTTCAGCGCCGGAAGGCAGACCCGCAGCGCAAGCGGCAGGACGACGTAGCGATAGGCGCCGAACTGGGTATAGCCGAGCGCCTCGGCCGCCTCGACAGTGGTGCGCGGCACGGCCTGGATGCCGGAGCGGAAAATCTCGATGTTGAAGGCGCCGGCGAACAACGAAAGTGAAACGATCGCCCACTGCACATTGGTGAGGAAAGGTTCGCGCAAGCCGATGTCGTTGTAGGACGAGGGCAGCAACGCGCCCAGCCCGAAATAAAAGAAGAAGATCTGGATCAGTGGAGGCGTGTTGCGGAAGATGACGACGAACACCTCGATGACACCGCGTACAAGCTTGAACCGCGACGTCTGAAACCAGGCGCCGATGACACCGATTACAATACTGATCAGGATCGATACGACGCTCAGGTAGATCGTCATGCCGATGCCGGCGACGAATTGCTTCGCATCGTACCCATCATAGAAGATGGTGAAGTTCAGCCCTGTGGTCTCGTAGAGACTGCGGAACCATTCGGCGATCAATTGCAGCAAGCGGCCCGCCCTCTATCGGATACGGCTCGCGGCGCGGATCAATTCCGCACCGCGTCCAAATCGACGGCCGTTCCCTTCGCCGGCCGCGTTCCTCGGCCTGTACAGGGTCAGCCCTTGTACTTGTCGTGCATGCGCTGCGAGTAGTCGGTGGGCTTGATGCCCCACTTCGTCTCTTCCTTGACGATGGTGCCGTCCTTCATCCACTGGATCGTCGCCTTGGATACGAAATCCCTGAGCGCATCGTTGCCGGGGGCGACGGCCATGATCCACGGCGTTTCCATGATGCCTTTCAGCGGCATCGAATAGTCCTTGCTCCAGGCCGGATCGAGCAGTTTGCCCTGGATGAAGGTCTGATCGTAGAGATAGCCGATGCAATTGCCCTGCTGGAGCGCGAAAAGCGGCTTGTCGGAGCCATCGAAGCCGACGATCTTGGCGCCGTACTTTTCGGCGACCGACTTGTTGTAGAAAGAGCCGATCGTGGCGCAGACCGGCTTGTCCTTCAGCTCTTCCCAGGATGACACCTTGGCACGGTTCGACAATAAGACGTTGACCGAATCCGAGTAGTAGGGCGGATCGATCGCCTCCACCACCTTGCGGCGCTCAGGCTTGTCGGACATGGTGGCGATCAGGAGGTCGATCTTGCCCTGCTTCAGGAATTCCATGCGGTTGGCCGCGACCACCGGAACGATTTCCAGCTTTACACCGAGTTGCTTGGCGATGTCCGCCGCAAGGTCGGGCTCGATACCGACGATCGCGCCGGACGGATCACGGAATCCGAATGGTTTGTAGTCCGCCTTGGAGCCGACGATAAGCGTACCGCGGCTCTGGACATCCTTGAGGTCGCCGGCGGAAGCGGGTCCCGCGGCCAGGGTGATGGCGCACAAGGCCAGCAAAGCAGTTTTCACCATATTCCATTCTCCTCCGTGGGCACCGCATGATGCGGACCGGCTGCACGCTCGAAAGGTTAGTGTGTGGATCGCGACAACTGGTGTACCCGTGAAGCCCGCGAGGCTAGTGCAGGCGCTGTCTCGCTGTCAACCGATCGCGGCGGCGCTCGCGTGCCCGAATCTTCCAGTTTCCGGCGTCGGTCTGTGGACCGCGAGACGGCTCCTCGCGGCGTCCTCTTCAGGCATCGGACGCATGAGAACCCTTGTCGGGTGATCGGATTGGCTTGGCGGCGGTCCCCGCGCCCGCTATGGGTACCCGAGGGAGCGCGGAGGGTAGCGTGTCGCCGTTGGGGCGCACGGCATTCATTTCGGTCGAAGGGGGCCATCAGGATGCTACGCCGCAAGGATGCCCAACTGCCCGGTGGCTCAGCGCCTTTTCCCGCGAGACGATCGGCCGTCGCCTTGATCGCCGGATTACTGCTTCTGGGCTTGGCCGGCTGTGGTCATGTGGTGGGCGTCCTGAAGCCTGTCCCGGTCAACGCGCCCGGTACATCGCGGGTGGACATGCTTGTCGTAACGACGCGCTCGCCCTCGAAGGATCCCGGCCTTCTTTATACTGGAGGTCGTGACCGCAATTATTCGGTCGACGAGATTTCCGTTTCGATACCGCCGGATTCGGCCCGGAAGGTCGGCGAAGTGCAATGGCCGCGCCGCCTGCCGCCCAATCCCGAGAAGGATTTTACGACGGTGGCGGTGAAGCGTTTGCCGCCGGATGCGGTGGCCGGCAGGGCGTGGCTGCGCCGCAATCTGCCGAAGAGCCGCAAGGTCCTGGTCTTCGTCCACGGCTTCAACAACCGCTACGGCGATGCCGTCTACCGCTTTGCCCAGATCGTGCACGATTCAAACGCCGATGCCGCGCCGATCCTTTTCACCTGGCCTTCGGCCGGCAAGCTGTTCGACTATAATTACGACCGGGAAAGCACGATCTACTCGCGTGACGGGCTGGAGACGGTGCTGCGGCTTCTGGCCGAGGATCCTCAGGTTTCCGATGTCACCGTGCTCGCCCATTCGATGGGTACGTGGCTCACCATGGAGTCGCTGCGCCAGATGGCGATCCGCGATCGTCGCGTCGCGCCGAAGATCAAGAACGTCATCCTGGCGTCGCCTGATATCGACGTCGACGTTTTCCGCCGCCAGTTTCGCGATCTTGGCGATCGTCACCCGAAATTCACGGTTTTCGTATCGCGGGACGATCGGGCGCTGGCGGTATCGCGGTTCGTCGCGGGCAATGTGAACCGGCTCGGACAGATAAACCCGGAGGCCGAGCCCTACCGGTCGGAAGCAGCCAAAGACGGCATCACCTTCATAGACCTCACCAAGCTCAACGCATCGGGCGGCGACCTGAACCACGACAAGTTTGCGACCAGTCCGGAGATCGTCAGGGTGATCGGCACAAGGCTGGTCAATGGCCAGTCCCTGTCGGAATCACAAATCGGTCTTGGCGACAGCATCACCATTCTCGCCGCCGGCACCGCCAAGGCGGTCGGGACGGGAGCGGGCCTTCTGGTCAGCACGCCTCTTTCGGTGATCGATCCCGCAACGCGCCGAAACCTGGGCAGCCAGGCCGACGATTTTGCCGGGCAGATCGATGCAGCGACGCGGCTTGACGGCGGATATCGAGACTCCGCTTCGGCCGATCCGGCCGTGCCGGTAAAGGATGCGAGATAGGGCCGGCTTCGGGGTGCTCAGCCGGCGGCCTTGATCGGCTTCTTCAGCGTCTTGAGGAGCGCTGTGTGAATGGCCTCGTTGCCGGCGACGATGCCGCCGGTGCCGAAGATGTCGTGTCCGCCCGCCTTGTCGGTGGCGAAGCCGCCCGCCTCGCGGATGATGAGCATGCCGGCAGCCATGTCCCAGGGGTGCAGCGCGTCTTCCCAGAAGCCGTCGAGGCGGCCTGCCGCGACATAGGCGAGGTCGAGTGCTGCCGCGCCCATCCGACGGATGCCGGATACCTCGCCCATCACGTTGCGCAGCTCGACCAGGTAATGGCCGTGATCGCCACGTCCGAGATGAGGAATGCCGGTGCCGATCACGGCGTCGTTGAGGTTGCGGCGCGCCGCCACCCGCAGGCGGCGGTCGTTGAGGAAGGCGCCGCCGCCGCGCTCGGCGGTATAGAGTTCGTCCATGGCCGGATTGTAGATCAGGCCGGCGACGAGCACGCCCTGCCGTTCCAGCGCGATCGAGATGGCGAAGATCGGGATGCCGTGCAGGAAGTTCGTGGTGCCGTCGAGCGGGTCGATGATCCAGCGGTGCTGGTCGTCGGAGCCTTTGACCGTGCCGCTTTCTTCCATAAGGAAAGAATAGCCGGGCCGCGCCTTCAACAGTTCGTTGTAGATTATTTCCTCGGCCTTGCGGTCGGCCTGGCTGACATAGTCGCCCGGCCCCTTCAGCGAGACCTGGAGGTTCTGCACCTCGCCGAAATCGCGTGCGAGCGAGCGGCCGGCCTTGGTGGCGGCCTGGACCATGACGTTGAGGAGGGCGGAACGTGCCATGGGAGCGTCTTTCGTTATTCGGCAATGGGCAGTCGGCAGGTCGGCAGTCGAATATGCCGGCAGCGCGTCCCTCTTAATTCAGACTGCCTACTGCCTATTGCCGACTGCCGCTACCCTCAATCCGCCCGGCGCAGATAGGTGATCTCGTTGGTGTCGACGACGATGCGCTCGCCCGCCGAGATGAAGGGCGGCACCAGCACGCGCACCCCGTTTTCCAGCACCGCCGGCTTGTAGGAAGACGCCGCCGTCTGGCCCTTGACGACCGGGTCGGCCTCGGTGATCTCCAGCGTCACCTGATCGGGCAGCGAGATGCCGATCGGCTTTTCCTCGTAGAGTTCGACCGTCACCGTCATGCCGTCCTGCAGGAAGGCTGCGCGGTCACCGACGAAGTCCTTCTGCAACTCAAGCTGCTCGTAGCTCTCGGAATCCATGAAGACGAGCGCCTCGTCCTGCTCATAGAGGAAGGTGAAATCCTTCTGCTCCAGCCGGACCTTCTCCACCGTCTCGGCGGAGCGGAAGCGCTCGTTGAGCTTGGTGCCGTCGATCAGGTTCTTCAATTCGACCTGGTTGTAGGCGCCGCCCTTGCCGGGCTTGACCGCGTTGGTCTTCACGGCGACCCACAGGCCGCCATTGTGCTCGATGACGTTGCCCGGACGGATTTCATTGCCGTTGATCTTGGCCATGTCGCTGCTTTCGGATGAGATTGTGCCCTGTCGCCCGCAGGGGCGATTTTCGGCACGTCCAAGACCATAAAACGCCGAAAGAGGCAAGAGCGGAGCCCCGGGCTGTTGGACGAATGCCTGCTAGCGCAGCTTGTTGGCGCGCTCGATCGCCTGTTTCTGCTCGTCGGCGGAAAGGCTCGAATAGAATATGTCCATCTGCGGGTCGCTCAGGCCGGCGCGGCGGGCAAGCACGTACCATGCGCCGGCTTCAACCTTGTCGGCCTGGGTTCCGATGCCGTTCAGGTAAAGCTTGGCGAGGCGGTTCTCGGCGGCGACGTTGCCGCCCTCCGCCGCCTGCTTCAACCAGCGGAAGCCGCCTTCGAGGTCGGAGGGGCCGCCGCGCCCCTCCACCAGCCATGTGCCGAGTTCGAGTTCCGCCGTATCGTAATTCTGGTGGGCGGCAAGCAAGAGCCAGCGGCGGGCCTCCTCGTCGTTCCTGACCTTGCCGCCTATGCCGTTCGCAAAAGCCTGCGACATCGCATATTGGGCGTCGGCGAGGCCGGCGTCGGCCGCCTTCGCGTAATAGTCGTAGGCCTTTTCCGCGCCGTTGGCGCTGCCGTCCTTCTCCATGAGGATCTGCGCGTAGTTGAAGGCGGCGAGGCGGTTGCCGGCATCGGCCGACGCCTGCATCAGCTCGGTGGCGCGCTTTTCGTCCTTCGGGACGACACGGCCTTCCATCAGATAGAGCGCGTACTGGAATTCGGCCGCCGCCACGCCCTGCGCGGCCGCCTTGCCGTAAAGCTCCGCCGCCTTCTTCTCGTCGCGCTGCACGCCAAGGCCGCGCGCGTATATTTCGGCGGCAAGGGTCTGCGCCGCCGCGTCGCCTTTTTCGGCGCGCGGCAAGGCGAGGTCGAGGGCGGTGATATAAAGACCGCGCTGGTACGCACCGAAGGCAGCGTCCTCCGGCTGGGCTCCGAAGCGCTTCGGATCGACGTCGGTCGCCGGGTTGGCCAGCCGGCCGCCACGGCTGTCGTCAGCGGCGGCGGCATTTCCCGGCACGAGCGTCAGGAGCAGCAGGGCTGCGCCGGCGATCTCTCCCAAACGCCTCATGCGCCGGCCTCGAAACGCGGCGCCGTCTCGTCGAGCAGGGCATTGGCTGCCGCCACTCGCAAGGCAGGGTCGGCATCCTCGGCGAAAACCGCGCTCGAAAGCGCCACGAACTCGGCGCCCGTCGCTGCCACGTCCTCGACCGATGCGATCTCGTTTCCCGCCATGACGATGGAGGGCAGTTCGATCATCTGGGCCCACCAGCCTCCAAGCGAGAGGTTGCGGGGATGCGGCTTCGGCGTGTTGTCGTAACCGAAGCGGCCGAAGAACATGTAGTCGGGCCGGGCCTCGCCCAGCTCCAGCGCATCGTCGCGGTTCTTGGCGCCGCCTGCGCCGATCATCATGCGGCCCTGGAATTTCTCGATCAGTTCCTCCAGCCCGGCCTTGCGCCCTTCGAAGTGGATTCCGTCGGCCCCGACGCGTCCCGCGATGCGCGTATCGCCCTCGATCATGACAGCGATGCCCTGCGCCTGCGCCACCGGAACAAGGCTCTCGGCGCGGTTCTGGAACGCCGCTTCGCCGGCATCGTAGGCCGGCAGGATGAGCGAGGCCACGTCGCCGCCTTCGGTCGCGGCGACAATCAGCGATTTCAGCTTCGCCGGATCGTCTATCCGCGGCGCGATCAGAACGATGCGGCAGCGGCTCAATTCTTTTGTTGCCGTCATTGCGCTCATTTCAATCGTGGCTATGCGGGGCGATCATGGTTGGAATGCGGCATATAGCATGGCCGGGCGGCTTGAACAGACGGGTCGGTTCGTTCGGGAGACGGGACAGGCGGGCAAATCAGTCTCGCCAAACGGCCCGGATGCCGTTATGCGTCAGGCGACCAATCGTGCCCGCCCATGACCGATCTCCTGCAGAATCCAGTCTTCTATGCCGTGGCCATGCCGGCGGTCATCCTCATCGGCCTGTCGAAAGGCGGGTTCGGCGGCGCGCTCGGCGTTGTCGGCGTGCCGCTGATGGCGCTGGCCATGCCACCCGTGCAGGCGGCGGCCATCCTGCTTCCCATCCTGATCCTGATGGACATCGCCGCCTTGTGGGCGTGGCGCGGCGTCAGCCGCGACTGGCGGACCTTCCGCATCCTCATTCCCGGCGCGCTCGTCGGCATCGGCATCGGCTGGCTGACGGCGGCGATGGTCACCGAGGCTGCGGTCAAGCTCATCGTCGGCTTTATCGCCTTCGGCTTCGTGGCCAGGTGGTTCTGGCAGAAATATGCCGGAAGCGACCATCCGCGCGACCACAATGTACTCGCCGGTACATTCTGGGGCATGGTTTCGGGCTTTACCAGCTTCGTCGCCCATGCCGGCGGACCGCCCTATCAGGTCTATACGCTGCCGCTCCGCCAGGATCCAAAGCTCTACACCGCGACGAGTGTCGTCTTCTTTGCCGTGGTGAATGCGGTGAAACTGGTTCCCTATTTCGCGCTCGGCGAACTCGACACAAGCAACCTGACCGCCGCCGCGATCCTGATGCCGGTTGCCGTCGTCGCAACGGTCGCCGGCGCCGCCATGATCAAGCGCATGCGGGCCGAAGTCTTCTATCCGATCGTCTACGCACTGATATTCGTGCTGTCGCTGAAGCTGATCTGGGACGGAGTACTGGCGGTCTGGTAGGCCGGGGCGGATGAGCGCTCCGGATGCGCCCATTCTCCAAATGACGGCGCCGTGCGGCTGTGCTTAAAGGCGGCTATGCCCGGAGATGAGCTAATGTCCGACAATCCCTACGAAACCGATCTCGACAAGAACGCCGCCAACTACCAGCCGCTGACGCCGCTTTCCTTCCTCGAGCGCGCGGCCAAGGTCTATCCGGACGTCGCCGCCATCATCCATGGCCGCATGCGGATCAGCTATCGCGATTTCTACGCGCGTTCGCGCCGGCTCGCCTCGGCGCTTTCAAAACGAGGCATCGGCAAGGGCGACACCGTCACCGTGATGCTTGCCAATACGCCGCCGATGCTCGAAGCGCATTTCGGCGTGCCGATGACGAAGGCGGTGCTGCATTCGCTGAATACGAGGCTGGACGCGGCGGTCATCGCCTTCCAGCTCGACCATGCCGGATCGAAGATCGTCATCGTCGACACGGAATTCTCCCCCATCATGGCCGAGGCGCTGAAACTCGCCAAGGTCAGGCCGCTGGTCATCGATTTCGACGATCCGGAATATGCCGCCGACGCGCCTTATCCGAAGGGAGCGCGCATAGGCTCGCTCGACTACGAGGCATTTGTCGGCGAAGGCGACCCGGATTTCGCCTGGTCGATGCCGGACGACGAATGGGACGCCATATCGCTCAATTACACGTCGGGTACCACCGGTAATCCGAAAGGCGTCGTCTATCACCATCGCGGCGCCGCCCTGATGGCCTACGCCAACACGGTCCATGCCGGCATGGGCAAGCATTGCGTCTATCTGTGGACGCTGCCCATGTTCCACTGCAACGGCTGGTGCTTTCCGTGGACGCTTGCCGTGCAGGCGGGCACGCATGTCTGCCTGCGCTGGGTGCGGGCCAAGGCGATCTACGCGGCGATCGCCGACCATGGCGTCACGCATCTGTGCGGGGCGCCGGTCGTCATGTCGACGCTGATCAACGCGGCGGACGCCGACAAGCGCGAGTTTCCGCAGACCGTGACGTTCAACACCGCCGCCGCGCCGCCGCCGGAATCGGTGCTGGCCGGCATGGCCGACGCCGGCTTCGCGGTCACCCATCTCTATGGCCTGACCGAGACCTATGGCCCGGCGGTCGTCAACGAATGGCACACGGAATGGGACGGGCTGGACAAGGCGGGCCGGGCCGGGCGCAAAGCACGACAGGGCGTGCGCTATTCGGCGCTCGAAGACCTGGCCGTGATGGATCCGAAGACGATGGAGAAGACGCCGGTGGACGGCGAGACGATCGGCGAGGTCATGTTTCGCGGCAACATCGTCATGAAGGGCTATCTGAAGAACAAGGTGGCGTCGGACGAGGCTTTTGCCGGCGGCTGGTTCCATTCCGGCGATCTCGGCGTCATGCATGGCGACGGTTATATCCAGCTCAAGGACCGCTCGAAGGACATCATCATCTCCGGCGGCGAGAACATCTCCTCCATCGAGGTGGAGGAGGCGCTCTACAAGCATCCGGCCGTGGCGGCCTGCGGCGTCGTCGGGCGGCCGGACGAGAAATGGGGCGAGACGCCGGTCGCCTATGTCGAGCTGAAGCCGGGAAAGTCGGCTACCGAGGAGGAACTCATCGCCCATTGCCGCGCGTTGCTGGCGCGCTTCAAATGCCCGAAGGCGATCCTCTTCACCGAAATCCCCAAAACCTCGACCGGCAAGATCCAGAAATTCCGCTTGAGAGAGATGGCGCGGGGAGGATGAGCCACGGGCGCTGCCGCGTTAACCGAGCGCAAGGCATGAAAGTTTTCAATTTTCGGCAAGAACTCGCCGATCCGTTAACCCTTCATTAAGCTTTACAGGCGTTTACTGTGTTCATCCAGTGATCTGGATTCTTACCGAGTGGTTGGAGCCACTTTGTTTGACGCCTCCCTGTTAAACTCCTGAGAGCCGCTTATCCGCGGCTCTTTTTTTGCGCCCTTTCGCCCCATCCCAGGTGCCCTGGCGCGCTTATTAACCCTTTGTTAAACATGGTCTTGCGTTGGCGCGCCGCCGGCAGCATGCTGGGCTGATCGGAATCGTTCGGCGTCAGTCGGCGACGACGACGAAGTGAATCAGGCGAAGGACAGGCATAAATGGGCGAACCTGAAAAGGCTGCCGCCAAGACGATCAATCTCGCCGAGCGCCGTGTGTTTTCGCAGCGATTCAAACCCCTTTATGACGAGGGCATGGGCCTCGTCGAGCGCGCCGCCGAATATCTCGACAGGGAAGGCCGCGCCGAGGCGAAGAAGATGTCGCGTGTTGCCGCCACGCTCTATGCCGCCGAATCGATGCGGCTCACCACACGGCTGATGCAGGTCGCTTCGTGGCTCCTCCTGCAGCGTGCCGCCAATTCCGGCGAGATGACCCGCGAGCAGGTCGCGGCCGAAAAGGCGAAGGTCCGGCTCGACACCGCATCCGCCCACGAGAATGCGCCGGGCTGGCGGGAATTGCCGGACGCCTTCAAGGACATCGTCGCCCGCTCCCTCAGTCTCCAGGCCGTCGTGCGGCGCATGGACGACGAGATCTATGGCGGCGGCGAGGGAGAAGCCGACCGTCGCCCGGCGGGTAATGCGGTTTCGGCTCAAATAACCCTTCTCAACACGGCGTTCGCCCGCGGCTGACCTTCCATATCTGCTCTCAACGTTGCCGGTCGCATCCTGTGCGGATCGCGCTAGAGTGGTGGCATGGCGGCAGCGATTCGCATCATCGGCATCGACCCCGGCCTCCGCCGGACCGGCTGGGGCGTGGTGGAGACGCTCGGCAATTCGCTGCATTTCATCGCGTCGGGCACCGCCCGTTCCGACGACAAGGCGGCGCTGGCGGCGCGGCTAAAGCAATTGCATGACGGGCTGGTCGCGGTGTTCCACGAGCATATGCCGCACGAGGCGGCGGTCGAGGCGACCTTCGTCAACAAGGATGCCGTGGCGACCCTGAAGCTCGGCCAGGCGCGGGGCGTCGCCATGCTGGTGCCGGCGCTTGCGGGGCTCGCCGTGGCCGAATACGCGCCGAACGCGATCAAGAAGACGGTGATCGGCGTCGGCCATGGCGACAAGAAGCAGATCCACATGATGGTGAAGGTGCTGATGCCGCGCGCCAGCTTCGATACCGACGACGCCGCGGACGCGCTCGCCATCGCCATCTGCCATGCGCACCATCGGCAGAGCGCGGCAGCCAGACTGGCAATGGCAGGACTATAGCCATCATTGGGATGTTCTTGACTTGTTCCTTTGGTTGGAATAAGTAGGAAAAGCCTTCCAAGGGTGATGTAATGCGTGTTTCCGAAAAAGGGCAGATCACCATCCCAAAGAATCTGCGGGAGCTTGCCGGCATCAAGCCGAATGGCAACGTGTCTATCCATCTTGAGGGAGGGCGACTCGTGATCGAAACCGCGGACCGTTCCGTCACCGAAGCCAACAAGGCACGCCTGGAGCGATTTATGGAAGCGCTCAGGAAGCTGGAAGGAACGGGCGATCCTTCGATAAGCGCCGATGACGTGATGCGTGCGACCCGGGATCGCTGACGTGCCGGTGCTGGTCGACACCAATGTGCTGATCGACATCGCCTATCGCGACCCGGACTGGGAGCATTGGTCGCAAGCGCAATTGTCGCGGCGGGTGGCCGACGGCCTTATCATCAATCCGGTAATCTTCGCGGAATTCAGCTATCGCTACAGCGACATCGAAAGCGCTGATGCCGCGCTCGATCCGGCCGAGTTCCTGCGCGAGCATATTCCCTGGGAGGCGGCTTTCGCGGCTGGACAAGCATTCCGCGTCTATCGCAGGCGCGGTGGCGCCAGGGAGAAGGTCCTGCCCGATTTCCTCATCGGCGCGCATGCGGCCGTCCGAGGTTACACGCTGTTGACCCGGGATCCCGACGGCTATCGCTTGTATTTTCCTATGGTGGACGTCATCGCGCCGGACACACATCCATGAGCGGGGTTCCGGCATGATCGGCAAGCTGAAGGGGGTCATCGACGAGATCGGCGAGGATCATTGCGTCATCGACGTGCATGGCGTCGGCTACGTCGCTTTTTGCCCGTTGCGGACATTGTCCACCTTGCCCGGCCCGGGTGAGGTGGTGGAACTCTTCATCGAGACTTATGTGCGCGAGGATGCGATCCGGCTCTACGGATTCGGCTCGGCGCTGGAGCGCGAATGGTTCCGGCTTTTGATGAACAACGTGCAGGGGGTGGGTGCCAAGGTGGCGTTGGCGGTGCTCTCGACGCTGTCGGCGACCGACCTCGCCAATGCGATCGCGCTGCGCGACGTGGCGATGGTCAGCCGCGCGCCGGGCGTCGGCAAGAAGGTCGCCGAGCGCATCGTCACCGAACTGAAGAACAAGGCGCCCGCCTATGCGGGGGCGGCGACGGGAACCATCGGTCTCAAACAGGAACTCGGGGAGGGCGTCGCCCCGGCGCCGGTCGCCGACGCTGTCTCGGCGCTCGCCAATCTCGGCTATTCGCGCGATGTCGCGGCGAATGCGGTTGCGGCCGCGCTCAAGGCCGCCGGCGAGGGCGCGGATTCGGCCAAGCTGATACGGCTCGGGCTGAAGGAATTGGCGCGGTGAGCCTTGCCTTGAGCATAATTCCTTACTATATCTCGATGTAAGGAGAAGCAGCGGAGGCTGTCATGGGCTATCAATCGAAAATCACGGCGAAGGGTCAAACGACGCTGCCAATCGAAGTAAGGGAACATCTCGGGGTAGGCCCAGGCGACCGTGTCACCTACCTGATCCAGAACGACGGGGTGAGAATTGTCGCCAAGTCTCGGCGGGCCGCCGACCTTGCCGGCGTACTTGGCCCTCCTCCCAACGGGCCAGCCACCCTCGAAGAAATTGATGAAGGTATCGGGCTAGCGGTGGCGGATGATGATGCGCGGATTATGCGCGAGTGGAACGAGAGGCGGAACGAGCGTCGATGAGAGGCGTCGACACGAACATACTGTTGCGACACATCGTTCGTGACGATGAGGATCAGGCAAGGGTTGCAACGGCATTCATAGCCTCGCGAACCAGAGACGATCCGGCGTTTATCAGTCTCGTCGTCCTTGCGGAATTGGTCTGGGCGTTAAGGCGGCGCTATGGATATTCGAGCCGCCAGGTCCATGCGCTGCTGGTTATGCTGCTTGAGACTGCCGAATTCCATCTGGAGGATGAAGTCGAACTTGTACAAATGTTTGTCGGAGGTGATTCGATCAAGGGTGATATTGCCGATCATCTTATCGCTTATAGTTCAGCGCGCGCTGGCTGCATCTCGACGGTAACGTTCGATAAGGGCGCGGCGAGCAATATTCCCTCCATGGAACTGCTTTCATGAGCCTCGCGCCCCGTCTCGTGGGGGCCGACAAGCGCGGCGAGGACGCGGAGGCCTCGCTTCGGCCGCAGACGCTCGACGAATTCATCGGGCAGGCGGCGGCGCGTGCCAACCTCAAGGTCTTCGTGGAGGCGGCGAAGGGCAGGGGCGAGGCGCTTGACCATGTGCTCTTCGTGGGGCCGCCCGGCCTCGGCAAGACGACGCTGGCGCAGATCATGGCGCGCGAAATGGGCGTCAATTTCCGCTCGACTTCCGGCCCGGTGATAGCAAAGGCCGGCGACCTAGCGGCGCTTTTGACCAATCTGGAAGAGCGCGACGTGCTCTTCATCGACGAGATCCACCGGCTCAACCCGGCCGTCGAGGAAATCCTCTATCCGGCAATGGAGGACTACCAGCTCGACCTCATCATCGGGGAGGGGCCGGCGGCGCGCTCGGTCAAGATCGATCTCGCGCCCTTCACGCTGGTCGCCGCCACGACGCGGGCGGGGCTGATCACCAATCCTTTGCGCGACCGCTTCGGCATTCCGATCCGGCTGAATTTCTATACGATCGAGGAACTGGACGAGATCGTGCGCCGTGGCGCGCGCATCCTCGGCCTGCCGCTTGCCGGGGACGGGGCGCTGGAGATCGCAAGGCGCGCGCGCGGCACGCCACGCATCGCCGGCCGGCTGCTCAGGCGTGTGCGCGATTTCGCTGCTGTCGCCGGCGCCGAACAGGTGACGCGGAAGGTCGCCGACGAGGCGCTGTCCAGGCTCGAGGTCGACGCGCTCGGCCTCGACCAGCTCGACCGGCGCTATCTTTCGATGATCGCGCGCAATTATGGCGGCGGCCCGGTCGGCGTCGAGACCATCGCGGCCGGGTTGTCCGAACCCCGGGATGCGATCGAGGACATCATCGAGCCCTATCTCATCCAGCAGGGTTTCATCCAGCGCACGCCGCGCGGGCGCATGCTTACCGCCAATGCCTGGCGGCATCTGGGGCTGGAGGCGCCGCGCGATCTAGCGCAGACGCAGATCAATCTTTTCCAGGAAGAGAGCTGAACCGTCGCCGGCCATTCGCTGGGTGCTTGAACATGGCCTGTAATGGTGGCAAGCCGAGGCTTCCGCGGGCAGGGTTCCGAAAACAGGCTGATGCGGAGCGGAGGTAATTCTCTGCTTGTCGGCCCGGATTCGGGGCTGTTTGCTCCGGGTAGCGCCTGCCGGGACTGAATACGGAAAGGGACGATCATGGCCGATCAGGAAGAAGCGCTGGCCGCCGGCCTCAGCGGCGAACTGACGCCGGCTGGCCATCGGCTTCTGGCGCGCGTCTATTTCGCCGACACGGATTTCTCCGGCGTCGTCTATCACGCGCGTTATCTCGAATTCTTCGAGCGCGGGCGCTCGGATTTCCTGCGGCTTGCCGGTGTGCATCATACCGAACTCGCCGACGGCAAGCATGGCGAGAAGATGGTCTGGGTGGTGCGGAAGATGGAGATCGTCTTCCATGCCCCGGCGCACATCGACGACATCCTCACCATCGATACGAGGACGGCGAGCGTCTCCGGCGCGCGCATTTTCATGGAACAGCGCATAAGACGCGGCGATACCATGCTGGTCGACGCCAAGGTGGAGGCCGCAATCATCGGCGAGAGCGGCCGTCCGCGCCGCTTCCCCAGGGAATGGGTGGACGCCTTCATGCCGCAGGGACCTCGGTCCTGAAAGCGCTCCTGTGCTTTGCGTCTCAGTCCTAACGCATCCTTAACCATAAGCGTTCATGAACAGTATGGTTAAAATGCGAAGGAATCGGCCCGCCTTCCTTTGACCAAATTTGCCCCGGAGAAGGCGTTGCACGGCGCTGATCGGGGGATAGGCGCCACTATTCTTTCGAGACGCGAACCGTTTCGGGCGACGCAGGGAGAGGGTGTCGCCCAAGATCGTTAAGGACGAACCGCACATGGACACCCTCACGCTTGCCGCGCCTGTAACGGAGGTTTCGGTCTGGGCCCTGTTCTGGCATGCCGGATGGGTCGTCAAGCTGGTGATGATCGGGCTCTTGTGCGCCTCCGTCTGGACCTGGGCGATCATCGTCGACAAGATCATCACCTATACGCGGATGCGCGCTTCGCTCAACCGGTTCGAGCAGATCTTCTGGTCGGGGCAATCGCTAGAAGACCTCTATCGTACGCTTTCGGAACGCAAGTCGACAGGCATGGGCGCGATCTTCATCGCAGCAATGCGCGAATGGAAGAAGAGCTTCGAGAAAGGCGCCAAGTCGCCGCTCGCGCTGCAGTCGCGCATCGACAAGGCGATGGACCTGGCGCTGACCCGAGAAATGGAGCATCTGGAAGGCCGGCTCGGCTTCCTCGCCACGATCGGATCCTCGGCGCCTTTCATCGGGCTGTTCGGCACGGTGGTCGGCATCATGACCTCGTTCCAGGCGATCGCCGGATCGAAGTCCACCAACCTCGCTGTGGTGGCGCCGGGCATCGCCGAGGCGCTTCTGGCGACGGCGTTCGGCCTGCTGGCCGCCATCCCCGCCGTCATCGCCTACAACAAGCTTTCCTCCGATGCGAGCAAGCTTGGCGTGCGGATGGAAGGCTTCTCCGACGAGTTCTCCGCCATACTCTCGCGCCAGATCGATGAGAAGGTGGCGCACCAGCGCGCCGCCTAGGCAGGCCCGGTTCGACGCACGGCAAAGGATCGTTCGATGGGAATGGCAGTCGGTACACAGGGGCGCGGCGACCGCGGCCACCGGCGGCGCGGCAGGCACCACGGCCTGATCGCGGAAATCAACGTCACGCCCTTCGTGGATGTGATGCTTGTGCTGCTCATCATCTTCATGGTCGCGGCGCCGCTACTGACAGTCGGCGTGCCGATCGACCTGCCGGAGACGCAGGCCAAGGCGCTCAACTCGCAGACGCAGCCGATCACCGTCTCCATCAACAACAAGGGCCAGGTCTTCCTGCAGGAGACCGAGATCCCCCTCGACGAGATCGTGGCGAAGCTGCAGGCGATCTCCAAGACCGGCTACGACGAGCGTATCTATGTGCGCGGCGACAAGGATGCCGACTACGGCACGGTCATGAAGGTCATGGCGCGCGTTTCCTCCGCCGGCTACCACAATCTCGGGCTGGTGACGCTGCAGGAACAGGACAAGTAGCGGCCTCAAGCGATGAAGACGGGGATAACCACATCGGTCATTCTCCACGCCGCGGTGCTGACCTTCGGGCTTTTCACCTTGTCGGCGCCGAAGCCCTATGAGGTCGGCGATGTCGAGGCGCTGCCGGTCGACATCGTGCCGGTGCAGTCGATCACGCAGGTGCAGGAGGGCGACAAGAAAGCGCCCAAGAAGGAGAAGTCCGCCCCGAAGCCGACGGTGAGGCCTGATCTCGTCAAGGATGCCCAGAAGGTGGGCGACAACAGTCAGGACATGAAGAACCCGCCGACGCCGGAGGTGAAGCCCAAGCCTGTCGAGAAGACCGCGGAGCCGCCGCCTGCACCCGAGCCGGTGGTAAAGCCGGTCGAGAAGCCGGCTGAGCAGCCGCCGAAGCAGGCCGAGGCCAAGCCCGAGCCGGTGCCCGCGACCGAGCGCACGCCGCAGGCTCAGCCGAAGCAGGAAGTGAAGCCCGATCCCGTGCAGCAGGCGATCATCGCCGAGAATCCCGACGCCGAGGCGATGAAACTGCCGGAGACGGCGCCGGCTCCCGATGCGCGGCCGCAGCCGCCGCAGGCGCAGACGGCCAAGGCGCCGGACCGCAAGGTGTCCGACAAGCCGGCGGTCAAGGAAGCGTCGCGCCAGAAATCCGAAGACAAGGATTTCAGCCTCGACAAGGTGGCCGCGCTGCTCAACAAGGAAAAGGCGTCGGGTGGCGGCGCCAAGCGCTCCACCAATGAAGCCTCGCTCGGCGTGGACCATACCACCGGCGGCGAAAAGCTTTCGCAAAGCGAAATGGATGCGCTGCGCAGCCAGCTTGCCGGATGCTGGACCATTCCCGCCGGCGTCGAGGACGCCAGCCAGCTCAAGGTAACGGTCGAATTCAGCCTGTCGCCGGACGGGCATCTGGAAGGCGCGCCGCGGGTCGTCCAGAGCGCCGGCAGCCGGCAGGCCGACGAAAGTGCGCTGAGAGCGGTCAATATCTGCAACCAGCGCGGTTTCAACCTTCCTTCCGACAAATATCAGACCTGGGCGAACGTCGTCGTTCATTTCGATCCCAGCGATATGTTCTGACCCTCCGCCATCGAGATCAAAGAGGCGAAATCCATGAAGCATCTTCTCAAGACCATCCTGCTCGCCATCGCGTTCGCAACCGGCCTTGCCGGGGCGACGGCTCCGGCCTGGGCGCTGGTCGAAATCGACGTCAACAAGGGCAATGTCGCGCCGCTGCCGATCGCCATCACCGATTTCCTGTCGGGCGACACGATGGGCAAGCAGATATCGGATATCGTCGCGGCCGATCTCCAGCGTTCTGGCCTGTTTGCGCCGATCGATCACGCGGCCTTCATCGAGAAAGTCTCAAATCCCGACGCGGCGCCGCGTTTCGAGGACTGGAAGGTCATCAACGCGCAGGCGCTGGTGACGGGCCGGGTGACGCAGGAGGTCGACGGAAGGGTGAAGGCGGAATTCCGGCTGTGGGACGTGTTTGCCGGGCAGCAGCTCGTCGGCCAGCAATATTTCGCCAACAAGGGCAATTTCCGGCGTGTGGCCCATATCATCGCCGACGCCATCTATGAGCGCCTCACCGGCGAAAAGGGCTATTTCGACACGCGCATCGTCTATATCGACGAATCCGGCCCCAAGAACAACCGCGTCAAGCGGCTGGCCATCATGGACCAGGACGGCGCCAACCAGCGCTATCTTTCGAGCGGCAAGGCGCTGGCCCTCACGCCGCGCTTCTCTCCGAACCGCCAGGAAATCACCTACATGTCCTATGAGAGCGGGCAGCCGAGGGTCTATCTCCTGCAGATCGAGACCGGCCAGCGCGAACTCGTCGGCAATTTCCCGGGCATGACGTTTGCCCCGCGCTTTTCGCCCGACGGCCAGAAGGTCATCATGAGCCTGCTGCGCGACGACGGGAACTCCAACATCTTCACGCTGGATCTGAGGAGCCGCAGCACCACGCGGCTGACCACGGCGGACGCGATCGACACCTCGCCCTCCTATTCGCCCGACGGAACCCAGATTACCTTCACCTCGGACCGGGGCGGCGGCACCGGGCACTCCCAGATCTACGTCATGGGTGCCGACGGCTCCAACCAGCACCGTGTTTCCTTCGGCAATGGCAGCTATTCGACGCCGGTATGGTCTCCGCGCGGAGACCTGATCGCCTTTACCAAGCAGACCGGCGGCGAATTCCAGATCGGCGTCATGCGGCCGGACGGCTCGGGCGAGCGCATCTTGACCTCCGCCTTCCAGGAGGAGGGGCCGACCTGGGCGCCGAACGGCCGCGTCCTGATGTTCTTCAGCGCCCAGGCGGGCGCGGGCGGACCGAAGCTGCATACGATCGACCTGACCGGCCGCAACGAGCAGGAGGTCCCGACGCCGAACTTCGCCTCGGACCCGGCCTGGTCGCCGCTTCTCGAATAGGCGCGATGGAGCTATTTCGGGGCTGTTCTGTCGATAGCCGCGTTTCCGCCGTATTTACGCATAGGTTGCGCAACAGATCGGCAGCGGGACGATTCTTGCCTGAAATGATCTTCTTGCACTGAAAAACCGGGCTAGCCCTGAAAAATTTGGCCGAAACGAAAAATTAACCCTGTTTCTTGAAGGCCGGTTAACCGAGATTTGGTTACTGATCGCTCAATGAAACCCCGCAAATGCGAAGGAGTGGCGGTCATGCGCCGTATCGCAGCCCAGATTCTCAATCCGATCGCAATCGCCCTGGTCACCACGCTATTGGTTGCCGGCTGCGCGTCCAAGAAGGTGCCCAACAGCGCCGCCGATCTCGGCCTTGCCGGCAATGCCGCTCCGGGATCGAGCCAGGACTTCACGGTCAATGTCGGCGACCGCATTTTCTTCGATACGGATTCGTCCTCGATCCGCGCCGATGCGCAGGCGACGCTGACCAAGCAGGCCCAGTGGCTGAACCGCTACGGCAACTACGCCATAACGATCGAGGGCCACGCCGACGAGCGCGGCACGCGTGAGTACAATCTGGCGCTTGGCGCCCGCCGCGCCGCCGCGACGCGCGACTTCCTCGTCGCGCGTGGCGTCGCCGCCAACCGCATGAAGACGATCTCCTACGGCAAGGAACGCCCGGTCGCGACCTGCGACGCGGCGTCGTGCTGGAACCAGAATCGTCGCGCGGTCACGGTGCTGAACGGCGCCGGAAGCTGATCCGCCCGATCCGCGACAAAAAAGCCACACTCATCGAGGTAAAAAGCGGCCATGTGCCGCTTTTTTCCGTTTGGCAAGGCTCTATCAAATTTTGGCCGAACTGGACGTCATGATAAGCGGCAATAGCGGGCGGGGGCGTCCGCGCAACAGCGCAATGAGAGAAAGATGCACTTCAAGACAAAGATGCACTTCAAGGCAATGATCGGCTGCGCGGTGCTGGCACCGCTTGTCTACGCCAGTCCCCTTCTTGCCCAGGGAAATGCCGGGCAGACGGCGGCCGAGGCGCCGATGACGCTTCTGGCGTTCAACTTTCCCGGATTGGAGACCGCACGGCAGGCGGCGCCGCGAAGCGCCGTGACGCTGGCACAGGCAGCGGAGCCGCAGATCAACGATTTGCAGGAACAGGTCAGGAAGCTGAACGGCAAGGTCGAGGAGCTCAACTTCCAGATCATCCAGATGCAGGACCAGATGCGCAAGCAGCAGCAGGACAACGAGTTCCGCTTCGAGCAGCTTGAGAAGAAGCGCACCGACGCCGGCGCGGATACCGGCACGGACGTCGCCCGTACCGGGCGGGACGCCGGTTCCTCCAGCGGCGACGTCAAAAGCATCATCGATGCGTCGGGCAACACATCCAGTGTCGCGAGCGGCAATCCGGGCGGCGAAAAGCTTGGGGCGCCGCCAAGGAATTTCGGTACGATCAAGTTCGACGCCAAGGGCAATGTCGTCGGCGAGACGGCCGTGCCGGGCGCGGCCTCGCCCGATAGCGCCGGTCAGGGTGGCGCCGGTCAGAGCGGGGCCAGTCAGGGCGGCGCGCTGGTGGCGTCCCTTCCCGCCACCGACGACCCCGAGGAGCTCTACCGCAATTCCTACCAGCTGATCCTTTCGGGCGACTACAAGGCGGCTGAAACCGGCTTCCGCGAACACATCAAGCGCTATCCCAACGATCCGAGGGCCGCCGACGTGCATTTCTGGCTGGGCGAGGCCCTGCTCGGGCAGGACAGGTATCGTGACGCCGCGCAGGTGTTCCTCGACGCCAACAAGGCCTATCCCAAGGCCAAGAAGGCTCCCGACATGCTGCTCAAGCTCGGCGTTTCGCTTTCCGCGATGAACCAGCGCGAGGTCGCCTGCGGTACCTATCGCTCGATCGGCGAGCGTTACCCGCGCGCCTCGGCGGCGCTCAAGGACCGCGTCAAGCAGGAAGAGGCGCTGGCAGGGTGCTAGATAGTCCGGGCAGGGCGGCGCAAGCGGCCTCGTTTTCCGGGATCGACTTTTCCGGGTGCCGCACCGTCGTCGCCGCCGTTTCCGGCGGGGGCGACTCGCTGGCGCTTCTGTTCCTCCTCAAGGAGCATCTTGCCCGGAACGTACCCGGCGTCGAGCCTGTCGCGGTGACGGTCGATCACGGCCTCCGGCCGGAGGCGGCGGCGGAGGCGAGCGCGGTCGCCGCGCTTTGCGGGCGCATCGGCATCTCCCATCGGACGATGCGCTGGGAAGGGGCGAAGCCCTCGGCCGGGTTGCAGCAGGCGGCACGCGAGGCGCGGTACGCCCTTCTTGCGGAGGCCGCCGGGGAGGCGGGAGCCGGCCTCATCCTGACCGGCCATACGCTGGACGATCAACTTGAAACGTTTGCCATGCGCAAGCGGCGGGGCGACGGCCGCGGTCTTGCCGGCATCGCTCCCGCCACGCTCTATGACGGTCGCCTATGGATCGCGCGCCCTCTCCTGAACGTGCGCCGGGAGGAACTTCGGTCCTGCCTGAGGGCGTTGGGGGTCGCCTGGCACGAGGACCCTTCCAACAAGGATCCGAAATATGAGCGCGCGCGTGTGCGATCGAGCTTCGCGGGCAGGCCGGACGCGGACGACGATGCGAAATCGATCGACGAGATGCGCGATGCGGCGGCGGAGCGCGTCCGGCTGGGGACGAGCGCGGCGGCATTGATCCGCCGATACGCGCGGAGGGTTTCGCCCGGCCTCTATCGACTGGATCGTGAATTTTCCGGCGCGGAGGAGGAGGCCGCCGTCTATGCGTTGCGCATCCTGCTCGCGGTCGTCGGCGGCCGGGCGCAATTGCCGGACGCGCCGCGCACCGCAGCGCTTCTCGCACAACTGTCGGGGCCGAAGGCGCGCGCCACATTGTCGCGCAGCGTCGTTGAAATGCGAGAGGAAGGGTTTTATCTGCGCCGCGAATTGCGCGGCCTCCCGAATGCCGGTTCGGCACGGTCCGGCGAAATTTGGGACGGCCGTTACCGGATCGAGGCGGATGCGGCGCAGGGTATCGATATAGCTCCGTTTGGCGAGGAAGCCGCCGAGATCTGGGCGGCTCCCCTCGATGGCGACCGGCCCGCTCTTTTCCGCGCCGCGCTCGCCGCCGAACCGGCCCTGTCGCGCGGGATCGAATGCCTCGGCCATGCGCCGGCGGCGGCGCCGGTCGCCGGGCCCTGGGCGCGGTTCCTCCCCTCCTTCGATCTGGCCCCGGCCACTGCCGTGGCGGAACTGGTGGGCGGCTCGCCCCTTCCCGCGCCGCCGGTGACGCCGTGCGTGGCTCAATGAGAGGTGCTGAAAGCCTTAACGTGAACGAAGGGATGCGCTTGGCATTATATCGGCGTATCCCTATGTTAGGGGGCACAATCCAGATGGACGGGTGCGCCCTCCCAAGACACCCACGGGACTCAAGATGAATCCGAATTATCGTAACCTGGCGCTTTGGGCGATCATCGCCGTACTCCTGATTGCGCTGTTCAATCTCTTCCAGACCCCGCAGCAGCGCGGCTCCTCGAACCAGGTCGCCTATTCGGACTTCCTGCACGACGTGTCCGCCGGCCGCGTCAAGTCGGTCACGATCGCCGGTGCGCGCATCAGCGGCACCTACGCCGACAACAGCCAGACCTTCCAGACCTACTCGCCGCCGGGCGACTCCGCCCTGGTGCAGAGGCTGGAGGACAAGGGCGTCACCATCAATGCGCGCCCCGAATCCGACGGTTCGTCCTCGCTCTTCTCCATTCTCCTGTCCTGGCTGCCGATGATCCTCATCCTCGGGGTCTGGATATTCTTCATGCGCCAGATGCAGTCCGGCTCCGGCCGCGCCATGGGTTTCGGCAAGTCCAAGGCCAAGCTTCTGACGGAGGCGCATGGCCGGATCACCTTCCAGGACGTGGCAGGCGTTGACGAGGCCAAGGAAGACCTCGAGGAAATCGTGGAATTCCTGCGCGATCCCCAAAAATTCCAACGGCTGGGCGGCAAGATCCCGCGCGGCGTGCTGCTTGTCGGCCCTCCCGGCACCGGCAAGACGCTGCTAGCGCGCTCGGTGGCCGGCGAGGCGAATGTGCCCTTCTTCACCATCTCCGGCTCGGACTTCGTCGAGATGTTCGTCGGCGTCGGCGCCAGCCGCGTGCGCGACATGTTCGACCAGGCCAAGAAGAACGCGCCCTGCATCATCTTCATCGACGAGATCGACGCGGTCGGCCGCCATCGCGGCGCGGGCCTGGGCGGCGGCAACGACGAGCGCGAGCAGACGCTGAACCAGCTGCTGGTCGAGATGGACGGCTTCGAGGCGAATGAGGGCATCATCCTGATCGCCGCGACCAACCGGCCCGACGTGCTCGATCCGGCGCTCTTGCGCCCCGGCCGCTTCGACCGTCAGGTCGTGGTGCCCAATCCGGACATCATCGGTCGCGAGAAGATCCTTAAGGTCCACGTGCGCAACGTGCCGCTGGCGCCGAATGTCGATCTCAAGATTATCGCGCGCGGTACGCCCGGCTTTTCGGGCGCGGACCTCGCCAACCTCGTCAACGAGGCGGCGCTGATGGCGGCAAGGCGCAACAAGCGCCTCGTCACCATGGCCGAGTTCGAGGATGCCAAGGACAAGGTCATGATGGGGGCGGAGCGCCGCTCCACCGCCATGACGCAGGCCGAGAAGGAACTGACCGCCTATCACGAGGGCGGCCACGCCATCCTGGCGCTCAACGTGCCCTCGGCCGATCCGCTGCACAAGGCGACCATCATCCCGCGCGGCCGGGCGCTCGGCATGGTCATGCAGTTGCCCGAGGGCGACCGCTACTCGATGAGCTACAAATACATGGTCTCGCGCCTTGCCATCATGATGGGCGGCCGTGTCGCGGAGGAGATCAAGTTCGGCAAGGAGAATATCACCTCGGGCGCGGCCTCCGACATCGACCAGGCGACCAAGTTGGCACGGGCCATGGTGACGCGCTGGGGCTTCTCCGACAAGCTCGGACAGGTCGCCTATGGCGAGAACCAGGACGAGGTGTTCCTCGGCCATTCGGTCGCGCGCACGCAGAACGTTTCGGAAGAGACGGCGCAGATCATCGATGCGGAGGTTCGCCGGCTGATCGAGGAAGCCTATCAGACAGCCCGGCAGGTGCTGACCAAGAAGAAGAAGGACTGGATCACGCTGGCCGAGGGCCTGCTCGAATACGAGACGCTTTCGGGCGAGGAGATCAAGCAGTTGCTCGCCGGCAAGAAGCCCTCGCGCGACCAGGGCGACGATACGCCGAACTCGCGCGGTTCAGCGGTTCCCAAGGCCGGTGTGCGCAAGGAGCCCAAGAAGAAGGGCGGCGAGGAACCCGGCATGGAGCCGCAGCCGCAGGGGTGAGGAGCGGTCGGCCGGAGGCCGGGAAAAAGCCAATGATTTGGCTTTTTCAGCGACGAACGCCCGGAGCCATAGCGGAGGGCAGGACGCCGTATAGTCAGAGGCAAAAAAGCCGCCGAGGATTTTCGGCGGCTTTTTTGTTTGATGCTTACCGCCCGCCGGGCCTCGGGTCGATCGGCACCCTGCCACGGAAGCCGACAGCGTCCTCGATCGCCTTCGCCACAGCCAGAAGCTTCGCTTCGCCGCGCGGCGGGCCGATCAACTGGATGCCGACCGGCATGCCGGAACGGGTAAAGCCGGCGGGCAGCGACAGGGCCGGCAGCGCGGTCGTGGTGGCGAGGAAGGAAAAGCGCAGCCAGTCGATATAATCGGCGACGGGCTTGCCGGCGACTTCCGCCGGATATTCCTGCTCGATCCGCGTCGGTTCCAGGCCGACCACGGCGCAGGCGAGCACGTCATAGGTATCGAGGAAGATGCGCATCCGGTCATAGAGCGCCGAGCGGTGGATTTGCGCGTCGTATATGCGCGAGGGCGTCAGCGCCTCGCCGAAGCCGATATTCTCGGCCAGCGTGCGCTTGAAATGCTTGCGCACGTGCTCCGGCGAGCGGCCTGTCCCGGCGCCCCAGACCATGGCGCGCAGCGTCACATAGGTCTCGTAGAGGCCGGAAAGGTCGGGGCAGGCTTCTTCGACCGTCGCCCCGTTGCGCTCGGCCTTCGCCAGCGCCGTGCGCATGACCTCCTTGATCTCGTTCTCGACCGGGGCGAGGCCGCCCTGGTCGGGCGCGTAGGCGATGCGCACCTTCGGCGTGGCCCGCCTGACCGCTTCCTGGAAGGGCTCGCGCGGCGCCTCCAGCGAAAGCACCTGGCGGGGGTCGAAGCCGGCCATCGTGTCGAGGAAAAGAGCCGTGTCCATCACCGTGCGCGCCATCGGCCCCTGCACGCTTTCCATGGAGAAAGCGTTGGTCGGGTTGCTGCCGCCGGCGCGGCCCGGCGTCGGCCGCAGGCCGACGATGCCGCAATAGGCGGCCGGCGTGCGCAGCGAACCGCCGAGATCGGAGCCGTGGCTGAGCCACGTCTCGCCAGTCGCGAGCGCCACCGCCGCGCCGCCCGAGGAGCCGCCGGCGCTCTTTCTTGTGTCCCACGGATTGCGCGTCATGCCGAAGACGGCGTTGAAGGTGTTGGCGCCGGCGCCCATCTCCGGCGTGTTGGTCTTGCCGACCACGATGCCGCCGCGCGCTTCCAGCTTTTCCACGAGCGGGTCGCTCTCGGCGGGGATGAAATCCTTGTAAGCGATGGTGCCGAAGGTCGTGCGCACCCCCTTCACCGGCATCAGGTCCTTGATGCCGATCGGCAGGCCGCCGAGCCAGCCCGGTTCGCTGCCGTTCCTGCCGCGATTCGCCGCCACCTCCTTCGCGGCGGCGCGGGCGCGCTCTTCGCACAATGTCGGCATCGCGTTCACCTCGGGCTCTACCTCGGCGATGCGCGCGAAGGCGGCGTCGAGCAGGTCCTGCGGCGACACCTCGCCTTTCTTCAGGAGCGCCACGATCTCGTGCGCCTCCAGTCGGCAAAGTTCCGGCCCGGTGAAATCGGGCGTCATATCGGCCGGGTTCTTCTGGTCCATCTCGTCTCCCTCGACGCCGCGGGCCGGCGGCGCTTCTTCCTTCGGCATCAGAAAACAGTCCGGCGGCCGTCGCGTCAACGCCGAATGCCACGGCCGCGGTCCGTGGCCTGCATGCCGGTCGCTTCTGTCCCCTTCACGGCATGCGGATGCGGATGCAGTGTCGGAAGAAAGGGAGGTACCGGGAATGATGATACCACGGATCGACGTCGCGCCGCTTTTCGGACCCCCGTCGGCCGCACGCGAGACGGCCGATGGCGCGGTCATGGCCGCCGCCTCCGGCAGCGGCTTCATGACCATCACCGGCTTTCGCGGCGCCGGGATGCTGACCCCGGAAAACCGCCGCAGGCTGCTCGCCGTCTTCCGTCTTCCCGAGGAGGAAAAACGCCGGTTGTGGCGCTGGAACTTCGACCATTCGAGGCCGAACGTCTATCGCGGCTGGTATCCCTTGCAGAAGGGAACGCTGTCGCAGAAGGAAGGTATCGACATGGGGCCGGATCTGGCGCATGGCGCCGGCCGCATCCGTGCCGACGATCCCCTTGTCGAGGAGACGCCGCTGCCGCCGGAGGAACTGGTGCCCGGATGGCGCGACACGGCGGCCGCCTATTATCGCGCCATGGAAGAGACGGGGGCGGCCGTCATGCGCTCGTTGGCGCGGGGACTCGGACTGGACGAGACAGTCTTCGATGCGGCGTTCGAAAACGGCGTCTCGACGCTGCGGCTGGCCCGCTATCCCTACCTGCCGGAGATCGAGGCTGAGCGGCCGCAAGAGCATTTCGTCGTCCATGAGGGCGTGCGCCGGGCGACGATCGGCGGCGCGCATGTCGATTCCGGCTTCGTCACGCTTCTGGCGCAGGACGGGGTGGAGGGATTGCAGGCGCAGACGCATGCGGGCGCATGGATCGACGTTCCGCCCGTGGAGGGGACGCTCGCGGTGAATTTCGGCAAGCTCCTGGAGCGCTGGACCGGAGGGCGCGTGCGCGCCACGCTGCACCGGGTCGTATCGCCGGGCCGGGAGAGGTTCTCGATGCCGTTCTTCTACGAGCCGGCGGCGGAAGCCGAGATCGCGCCGTTGCCCATCAAGGGGGCGGCGCCGTTCGAGCCGTTCCTTTACGGCGATCATGTCTGGGAGGTGTCGACCAATTTCGTCGAGTTGCGCGGCGTCAAGCATCTCCGCAAGCCGCGCCGGCAGGCCGCTTCGTAGCGCGACCCTTCCAGCGCAGGTCAATTCGCGGGCGTCGCGGCTGCCGTGTCGGCAAGCGGCTTGATCCTGAGCCGGGTGATGCGGTTCTTGTCGCGCTTCATGACGATGAAGCGCATGTCGTGGAAGGTGAAGGCCTGCTTCTCCTCCGGAATGGTCTGCGTCTCGTGGATGACGAGGCCGGCGATCGTGGTGGCCTCCTCGTCGGGCAGGTGCCAGTCTAGCGCGCGGTTGAGGTCGCGGATCGGTACGGAGCCCTCGACGACAACCGAGCCGTCGGCCTCCTGCTTGACGCCCTGCATCTCGATATCGTGCTCGTCGGCGATCTCGCCCACGATCTCCTCGATGATGTCCTCCAGCGTCACCATGCCTTCCACCTCGCCATATTCGTCGACGACGATGGCGAAATGCGACTTGCGCCGCAGGAAGGCGTTGAGCTGGTCCTGCAACGACGTCGTGTCGGGCACGAACCAGGGTTTTGTCGCGACCTTCAATATGTCGATCCTGGCCGGGTCGTTGCCGGCGTCGTTCAGCGCGCGCAGCATGTCCTTGGCATGGACGACGCCGACGATGTTGTCGATCGAGCCTTTCCACAGCGGTACGCGCGTATAGGGGCTTTGCAGGATGCCGCGCACGATGGCGTCGGGTTGCTCGTCGGCATTGACCGACAGCATGCGCGTGCGATGGACCATGACGTCGGAGACTTCGAGATCGACAAGATCGAGCAGGCCGCCGAGCCGGTCGCGCTCCTGCTTGACGAAGCCGCCCTCGCGCAGCAGCACCTCCGCCGTGCCGCGCAGTTCCTCATGCGCCGTCAGGAGCGATTGATGCTCCTGCAAATTGATGCGGAAGAGCCTGAGCACGATGCGGACGATGCGGTTGACCAGCGTCGCCACCGGCCCGACGAGGAAGACGAACGCGCGGACCAGTGGTGCGACAGCCAGGGAGAAGCGGTCGGGGCCGGAGATCGCCCAGGATTTCGGCAGCACCTCGGCGAAGACGACGAGCAGTACCGTCATCGCCACCGTCGAATAGGCGACCCCGCGCGCGCCGAACAGATCGAGGAAGATCGAGGTGGCAAGCGAGGAGGCGAGGATGACGGCGAGGTTGTTGCCGATGAGAAGCGCGCCGATCAGCCGGTCGCGGTGGTCGATGAGGGCGTTGACCAGGCGCGCCCTTGTCGAGCCGTTCTGCTCCAATGAATGCATGCGCGCCCGCGAGGCGGCCGTGAGTGCGGTCTCCGAGCCGGCGAAAAACCCTGAAATGACGATGCAGAGCAGGATCGCCCCGCACATTATCCATAAGGCGGTCGTCATCCGAGACGGTTTTCCTCCTCCAGAAAGGCCATGACCTCCGATGCCGGCACGTCGCGGGCGATGAAGGCGCGGCCGACGCCGTGCGTCAGGATGAAGGTCAGCGCGCCACGGCTCACCTTCTTGTCCTGCTTTATATAGTCGAAAAGACCGGCCGCGTCAGGAAGGGCACCGGGGATGTCGGCGATACGGGTCGGCAGGCCGACCGCTTTCATATGCGCTTCCACACGGGCCGCATCGTCGGGGCTCGCCTGGTTGAGGCGCGCGGAGAAGCGGTGCGCGAGCGCCGTGCCGATCGCCACGCCTTCGCCATGGACGAGGCGGGCGCCGTCATAGCCCGTGGCAGCCTCCAGCGCGTGACCGAAAGTGTGGCCGAGATTGAGGAGCGCCCGGTCGCCGGCCTCGAACTCGTCACGGGCGACCATCTCTGCCTTGGCCCGGCAGGATTCGGCGATGGCCTCGGTGCGGGCGGGGCCGCCGGCAAAGACCTCGCGCCAGTTGGCTTCGAGCCAGGCGAAGAAATCGGGACGATCGATAAGGCCGTATTTGGCGACTTCCGCATAGCCGGCGCGGAATTCGCGCGCGGGCAGCGTGTCGAGCATGAAGGTGTCGGCCAGCACCAGCCTCGGCTGGTGGAAGACGCCGACGAGGTTCTTGCCGTGGCCTGTATTGATGCCGGTCTTGCCGCCGACGGAGGAATCGACCTGCGCCAGAAGCGAGGTCGGCACTTGCACGAAGCGCATGCCGCGCCGCACGATGCCGGAGGCGAATCCGGCAAGGTCGCCGATGACGCCGCCGCCGAGCGCGACCACCGCGTCGCCGCGTTCCAGCCGCGCGGCGAGGATGAAGTCGACCACCTGTTGCAGATGATCGAAGCTCTTGGTCTTCTCGCCGGCCGGAAGCGTGATCGCGACCGCCTCGATGCCGGCGGCGTCGAGGCTCGACAAGAACATTTCCAGATGCCGTGAGGCCACGTTCTCGTCGGTGACGATTGCCGCCCGGATGCCGGGCAGCCGGGCCGCTATTTCCGCGCCGGCGCGGTCGGCCAATCCGGGACCGATCAGGATGTCATAGGCACGGTCGCCCAGTCCGACCTCGACCTTGGTGATTTCCGTCATTCCGGGTTCCGTTCCTGGGTAATCCTGGGGAAAAATTCCGGCTCGGCAAGCTTGGCCATCAAGGCATCAAGAACCTCCGACGCGATGATCTCGCGGCGTTCGTCACGCGTCTGGATCGTGATGTCGGCCGCGGCATAGACGGGATAGCGCTGTTCCATCAGCCGCGCCATCACCGCGCGGGGATCGGGGTTTTGCAGGAGCGGCCGGCTCGGCTTCTTGGCGACCCGCTGCATCAGGAGGTCGAGATCGGCTTTCAGCCAGACGGAAACGCCGCGCTCGGCGATCCCCAGCCTTGTCTGCTGGTTCATGAAGGCACCGCCGCCGGTGGAGAATATCTGCGGGCCTCCTTTCAGGAGCCGCTCGATCACGCGCGCTTCCAGGGCGCGAAATTCCACCTCTCCATATTGTTGGAAGAGTTCGGCGATCGTCATGCGGGAGACCGCCTCGATCTCGTGGTCGCTGTCGACGAAGGGGAGGTGGACCATCTGCGAGAGCTTGCGGCCGATGGCGGTCTTGCCCGCCCCCATCAGGCCGACGAAAACGATCGACCGCCCGCCGAGGCGGTCAAGCAGCACGGCGGCGTTCTCATGTGCCGGTGTCGCGGTGATGTTCATCGTCGTTACGCCAGGTCCTTTCCGGCGCGTAACGACATGAAAAGGAGAGTTGCGTCAAGCGCGGCCGGCTAGCGGACGCTATCCCGGCACATCTGCCCGCCGCGCGCGAAGCGCGATCCCGCGTAAGCCCGTTTGAAGCCGGCGCGCCCTGAAGTCTTGAAACACGGGGATTGCCGTCCCATAAGGGGACAGGGCGCAGGCAATGGATTCGGTCCGGCTCCAGACCTTGGCGGCAGAGGCTATACCGGTTCATGCCCACCCTTTTCAGATTCCTCACGATCATCGCCATTCTCGTCGGTCTTTTCTACGCCGGGATGTTCGCGCTCGTCTGGTATGTGAAGCCGAAGGAAGGCGAGATCACCGTCCGCATCCCGGTCGAGAAGGTCAACCCGAAGCGCGTTCCGGATACCGTTGGGGAAGCCGCCAAATGAAGGCCGGCGCCCGCATCGAGGCCTTCCTCGAGATGATGAGCGCCGAGCGGGGCGCTGCCGAGAACACCTTGTCCTCCTACCGCCGCGATCTCGAAGACGCCGCCGAATTCATGGCGGCGAGCGGACGGGGGCTGGACGACGCGGCCTCGGCCGACCTCAGCGCCTATATGGACGATATCGCCGGACGCGGCTTTGCCGCCTCTTCGCAGGCGCGCCGCCTCTCCGCGCTTCGGCAATTCTACCGCTTCCTCTATTCGGAAGGGCTGAGGCCCGACGATCCGAGCGGTACGGTGGACAATCCGCGCAAGGAGCGGGCGCTGCCGAAAGTGCTCGGCGAGGAAGAGGTGAGCCGCCTTCTGGAGCGCGCGGCAAGCGAGGCCGCCGACGAAAGCCTCGGCAAGGTGCCGCATCTTTCGGCCGTGCGCATGCATGCCATGATCGAGCTTCTTTACGCGACGGGGCTGCGCGTTTCCGAACTCGTTTCCCTGCCCGTTGCGGTAGCGCGGCGCGACGAGCGCTTCTTCATCGTGCGCGGCAAGGGCGACAAGGAGCGCATGGTGCCGCTTTCCGGCAAGGCGCGCGAGGCGCTCAAGATCTGGCTCCGGGAGCGGGAGGACCATCCTTCGACGGCCGAAAGTCCGTGGCTTTTCCCGGCCGCTTCGGAAGGCGGTTTCATGCCGCGCCAGGTTTTCGCCCGCGATTTGAAGGGGCTTGCCGCACGCGCCGGCATTTCGGCGGCGAAGATATCGCCGCATGTGCTGCGTCACGCCTTCGCCAGCCACCTGTTGCAGAACGGTGCCGATCTGCGCGTGGTGCAGCAATTGCTCGGCCATTCGGACATCTCGACCACGCAAATCTATACGCATGTGCTCGAAAAGCGGCTGGTCGAACTGGTGAACCGGCATCATCCGCTTGCCGATCCGGGCCCGTGACGTTATTTGAGGCGCAGATTTCCGGTGGCGTTGGCGCCGCCCGCCGACCATCGCACCTAAAGTTTGGCCCAGTTTTCCGGCGAGTCATGTATAATTATCTCGATTTCGAAGGCCCTGTTCGCGACCTCGACGGCAAGATCCTCGAGTTGAAGAAACTCAGCGAGTCCGGCGAGGCCGTCGACGTCGCCGACGAGATCGCCCGGCTGGAGAAGCGCTCGCGGGACGCCCTGCGCGACGCCTACAAGGCGCTCAATCCCTGGCAGAGGGCTCAAGTCGCGCGCCATCCCGACCGGCCGCACTGCCTCGACTACGTGCAGGGCCTTTTCACCGATTTCACGGCGCTTGCCGGCGACCGCTCCTTCGGTGAGGACGAGGCCATCGTCGGCGGTTTCGCGCGCTTCAGGGGCGAACCGGTCGCGGTGATCGGGCAGGAGAAGGGCAACGACACCAAGAGCCGGCTCAGGCACAATTTCGGCATGGCCCGGCCGGAAGGCTACCGAAAGGCGATCCGCATCATGGATCTCGCCGACCGCTTCGGGCTGCCGGTGGTGACGCTGGTCGATACGGCCGGAGCCTATCCGGGCATCGACGCGGAGGAGCGCGGACAGGCCGAGGCGATTGCCCGCTCGACCGAGAAATGCCTGTCGATCCAGGTGCCGATGGTGTCGGTGGTGATCGGCGAAGGCGGATCGGGCGGCGCGATCGCGCTCGCCACGGCGAACCGCGTCTACATGCTGGAGCATTCCATCTATTCGGTCATCTCGCCGGAAGGGGCGGCCTCGATCCTGTGGCGCGATTCGACGCGGGCGCGGGACGCAGCCACGAACATGAAGATCACGGCGCAGGACCTCCTCGGCCTCAAGGTGATCGACGGCATCATCGCCGAACCGGTCGGCGGCGCGCACCGCGAACCGGAGGCGGCAATCGAGGCGACGGGCAGGCAGATCGCGGCGGCCTTCGACGAGTTGAAGGCGGTGAACGAGGATTATCGCGAGCACCGGCGCCAGAAATATCTGTCGATCGGGAGATAGCACTGCCTTTGTGGCGGTACGGATTCCAATCGGGCGCGAAAAGCTGTAGATTCGGGATCGTGCCATAAATTAGCCGCGCCGCTGCCTTCAATGGACGGTTGCAGGGGGAGGCAGGGACGCCTTACGGTAATGATTTCTAAAGGTTAACTGTCCTAGCCTTGAGCTTGAATCTCGGCCGGCGGCGATCCGGCTTTTGCGAACGAGACAGTATTCGGATGAGTTCCCGTATCAAAAGCGCCGGTTTTGTGGTTGCGGCCCTGCTTCTGGCAGGCTGCAACGGTTCGATCGAAGATATCGCGCCCAAGGCCAACCAGGAATTGCCGCAGAAGCTCGTCGATTTGATGAAGTCGAAGGGCATGTCGACCTCCTCGCCGATCATGGTGCGCCTCTTCAAGGAGGAGGGGCAGTTCGAGGTCTGGAAGCAGAAGGGCGACGGCGGCTACGGCCTGATCGCCACCTATCCGATCTGCAAATGGTCGGGACAGCTCGGTCCGAAATTCATCGAGGGCGACCGCCAGGCTCCGGAAGGGTTTTATACGATCCGCCCGAGCCAGATGAACCCGCAGTCGAAATACTACCTCTCCTTCAACATCGGCTTTCCGAACGCCTATGACCGGGCGCATAACCGCACCGGCGCCAATTTGATGGTGCATGGCGCCTGCTCCTCGTCGGGCTGCTATTCGATGAACGACGCGCAGGTGGCGCAGATCTACGCCTTCGCGCGCGACGCCTTCCGGGGCGGCGAGGAGGCGTTCCAGCTCCAGGCCTTCCCGTTCCGCATGAATGCGGCCAACATGGCGCGCTACCGCAACGATCCGAACTACGAATTCTGGAAGATGCTGAAGCAGGGCTACGACCAGTTCGAGGTCGCACATCTGCCGCCCAAGGTTGACGTGTGCGAAGGCCGCTATGTCTTCAACGAGGTCGCCGCCGAAGGCCAAAGCTTCCCGGCCTCGCCGAACGGCGCCTGCCCGGCGATGGCGCGCTCGCCGGCGATGGCTGCCGCGACGGCGGCCTACGACAAGAAATACGATGCCGCCTTCGCCGATGCGGTGCGCACGAAGGGCGCGCCGCCGAGCGCGACGATCGACGGCCTGAAGGAAGCGAACCTGGTGGCGGACTGGTCGCGCAGGCGCGGGCGCGGCGAGCGCGTGTCGCTTCAGCCGCCGGCGCTCGACGGTGGGGGTAGGATGACCCAGACGGCTGAAATGGGCCGCATCGATTCGCCGGTCGGCCGCAAGATGGCGGCGCTCGACGCGGAGAAGGCAGCCAAGGAAAAGGCCGTACAGGAGAAGGCTCAGGCCATCGCGGCCGCCAAGGCGGCGAAAGAAGCCGAGATCGCGCAGGCCAAAGCGGCCAAGGAAGCCCAGGTAGCCGAAGCCAAGGCGGCCAAGCAAAAGGCCGTGGCACAGGCGCCAAAACAGGACCAGGATGCGTCCGCCGCGCCGGAAGCGAGCGCGCTTGCCGCCGAGCCGCAGCGTCCGCGCGCTCTCAAGCGCATGTGGAACAAGATGTTCGGCAGTTGAGCGCCGACGCCGAAACCTACGATCTCAAGGGCCTCACCTGTCCGTTGCCGGTATTGAGGGCGCGCAAGCGGCTGGCCGGCATGCGGCAAGGAGCGCTCTTGTGGATCGAGACCACCGATCCGCTGGCCGTGATCGATATTCCCGCCTTCTGCAAGGAAAACGGCCATCGCCTGGTCGAAAGCGTCGGCGTCGAGGGCGGCCACCGTTTCCTGGTCGAGCGCGGGGAATAGAGCAATTCCAGGAAAAGTGGGAACCGGTTTTCCGTCCGGAATTGCGTGAAAACAAAACGATGCGGCGCGGCGGCTACAGCTTGGCGCCGGCGATGGCGAGCGGGTTGTCCTCGATTGCCGCGCGATCCGGCGTATCGGTGGCCGGCATCCCGGTCATGGCGGCGAAGAGGCGGCGCACATAGTCCTCGTCCATATCCATGGTGATGAGGACCAGCCGCGTGCCGCGCTGGCCGTCCGGCCATGAGGGCAACTGCGCAGGCGGGTGCAGCACTTTCTGCACGCCGTGCAGGACCAGCGGCCGCTCCGGGCTCTCGGTGAGTTCCACGATCCCCTTCATGCGCAGCAGGCGCTCGCCACTGGCCGAGCGCAGGATATCGAGAAATGCTCCAATCGCGCTGAACGGAATCGGGCGGTCATGGATGAGGGAGACGGTCTTTATACGGCCGTCGTGATGATGATCATGGTGATCGTGATGTGCATGATCGTGGTGATCATGTGCCGCCTCGGCACGAAGCCAGCGTTCCACGTCGGGAATCTTGCGCGCCGGATCGTAGAGCCCGCAATTCAGCAATTCGGAAGCGGCGGGCCGGTCGGCTGTGCTCGTGAGAACGGGCGCTCCGGGATTGAGGCGGTTAAGCCTGTCGCGCAGCGGCAGGATCATGTCCGCCGCCTCGGGCAGATCGGCTTTAGTCAGTACGATGCGGTCGGCCATCGCCACCTGCCGCACCGCCTCTTCGTGACGGTCAAGCGTAGCCGAACCATTCACGGCATCCACGGTGGCGATGACGCCATCGAGACGGAAAAGATCGAGCAATCCGAGATGCGCCATCAGCGATTGCAGCACCGGCGCCGGATCGGCAAGCCCGGTCGTCTCGATGATGACGCGCTTCAGCGCCGGCGTTCGCCGGGCGAGATCGAGAAGCGTGTCGACAAGCTCGCCGCGCACCGTGCAGCAGACGCAGCCGTCGGAAAGCTCGATCACCCCGTCGCCCGCGCGCTCGACCAGCAAATGGTCGATGGCGACCTCGCCGAATTCGTTGATGACAACGGCGGTGTCTGCGAGCGACGGCTCCTTCAGGAGCCGGTTGAGCAGCGTCGTCTTGCCGGAGCCGAGAAAGCCGGTCAGCAGGCTGACGGGAACGGGTTCGGCCATCGCGCCGCCTACTGGACGGTGGCCGATTGGGCCTTGGCGACCGGCTTCGCCGGCTTCGCGGGCGGGGTGTAGTCCGGCCGCGGCGTCGGGATCGGCACGTCGGCATATTCAACCGGTTCCGGCAGCCCGCCCGGCCCGGTCGCGCCGCCAAGGCTTACCATGACGACGTTGCGGGGATGGTCGAGCTTGTGGAGGTAGGGCGAGCCCATCACGAGCGGCGCCTGGTCGGTATCGTCCTCGCCGCCGGCATCCGCGAGCTTCTGCTTCTTCTTTTGCCGGGCTTCCTTGGAACAGAGGGCCTGCCGCATGTTGGTCGCCTCGCCGACACCATTGCCGTCGACCGGCATGGAGGCCAGCGTCGGGCCGGCGGCCTCCGCGTCGGTGAAGCCCTGCGCGAGGAGCGCGGCGGTCTGGGCGGCGCGGTCGGTGATCGAATCGGCACCGAGCACGATCGCGGACAGGGTACGGCCCTGCCTTGTCGCGCTGCCGATGAAATTGAAGCCTGATTCGCAGATGAAGCCTGTCTTCATGCCGTCGGCGCCGTCGAAACGGCCGATCAGCGCGTTGATGTTGGGGATCACCTTGTCGCCGATGCCGATCGCCTCGATCTCGAAATAGCTGAGATATTGCGGGTATTCCTTGCGGATCGCCGTCACCAGCAGCGCCTGGTCGCGGGCGGTCGTATAATTGTCGGGCGAGAACAGGCCGTTCGGATTGGCGTAATGCGTGCCGCTCATGCCGAGCCGGCGCGCCTCGGTGTTCATGCGCTCCACAAAAGCCTTCTGGGAGCCGCCGATATTCTCGCCGACCGCCATGGCGACGTCGTTGGCCGAATGCGTGATCATCATCTTCAGCGCATTGTCGAGCGTCATCACCGAACCGGGCTTGAAGCCCATCTTCGACGGCGGTTGCGAGGACGAATTCTTGGTCATCCGGACCGGCGACAAGAGCGTGACCTCGCCGCTGTCGATCGCCCTGAACGCCACATAGGCCGTCATCAGTTTGGTGAGCGAGGCCGGATACCAGCGCGCGAAGGCGTCCCGATGCTCCAGCACCCGGCCGTTGGTCACGTCGAAAAGTAGGGAAGGCCCGGCGACGGCAAGAGAGGGCGCCGCCATGGCCAGGAGAGCAACCGAGAATATGAAGGAAAGATGCCGCCGCATGGTCAATTCGAGAGAGCCTTGATGCCGTGAGCCTGGATTAAGCGCCGGCCGGCCGTCCGAAAGGCGGCCCGTGCCGAAGCGCGTATCCTGCTATCTAGCGCATGTGTCGCCAAAATGGCAAAGTCACCGTGACCACGTTACTACCCGACTCTTAAAGGGAAGCCTTGCTCATGCCGATACTGAACCGCGCCGCCGAAATGCAGAATGAAGTCGCCGGTTGGCGCCGCCATATCCATAGCGAGCCCGAACTCGGCTACGACGTCCACAAGACCGCTGCCTTCGTCGCGGAGAAGCTGAAGCAGTTCGGCGTCGATGAGATCGTCACCGGCATCGGCCGCACCGGCGTGGTCGGCGTGATCAAGGGCCGGCTCGGCGCCGGCGACACGATAGGGCTCAGGGCCGACATGGACGCGCTGCCGATCCAGGAGGTCACCGGCAAGCCCTACGCCTCCACTGTTCCCAACAAGATGCACGCCTGCGGCCATGACGGTCACACGGCGATGCTGTTGGGCGCCGCGAAATACCTCGCGGAAACGCGCAACTTTTCCGGCAACGTCGCCGTCATCTTCCAGCCGGCGGAAGAGGGCGGCGGTGGCGGCAACGCGATGGTGAAGGACGGCATGATGGAGCGCTTCGGCATCGGCCGCGTCTTCGGCATGCACAACATGCCCGGTATTCCCCTGGGCGAATTCGCCATCCGTCCCGGTCCGATCATGGCGGCGACGGCGGAGTTCACCATCAAGATCACCGGCAAGGGCGGGCATGCCGCCATGCCGCACACCACCATCGATCCGATCATGATCGGCAGCCAGTTGGTTGGCGCCGTCCAGAGCATCGCCTCGCGCACCGTTGATCCGGTGAAGTCGGTGGTGGTGTCGGTCACCAAGTTCCATGCCGGCGACGCCTACAACATCATCCCCGAGACGGCCGAGCTTGCCGGCACGATCCGTACGCTCGACAAGGCCGTCGCCGCCAAGGCCGAGGAGCGCATGCGCGCCATATGCGACGGGATCGCGACGACTTTTGGAGCCAAGGTCGAACTCGACTACGATCCGAACTATCCGGTCACCGTCAACAATGCCGACGAGACCGTCTTCGCCATCGACGTGGCACGCGAGGTGGCGGGCGAAAAGAAGGTCGAGGAAGAGGTGGCTCCGCTGATGGGCGGCGAGGATTTTTCCTACATGCTCGAAGCGCGCCCGGGCGCCTTCATCTTCCTCGGCAACGGCAATTCGGCAAACCTCCATCACCCGGCCTATGATTTCAACGACGAGATCATCCCGCTCGGCGTCAGCTACTGGGTGAAGCTGGCGGAAAGCGCGCTGCCGGTGCGGTGAGCAAGGCGGACGATTCTGCCCGCCGCCATCGCCGGCAAAGCCGGACGTATAGCCCGATCCGGTACGTCGAAGCCGGGTTGGCGAAGCCGCGCGAAGCGTCTATGTAAGCATCGAGTGGTCCCGTAGCTCAGCAGGATAGAGCACGAGATTCCTAATCTCGGGGTCACAGGTTCGAATCCTGTCGGGATCACCAGCGGAATCAGGCGCGAAACGCCGGATGGATTCTGCACACGCCGGGGATCGCAGCAGCTCAGGGTACCGCCTCATGGCTGGATTTCGGCCGTTGAAAGACCAGTTAAATACAAATCACAGATATGAGGCGCGGTTGAATCTGTTTCTCGATCCGAGGCGGATAAGATCGCGATTTTAAACTTAACTATCAATAAAGAAATAAATTTCCAGAGCGTATCATTTACGTAATATGTGGCCGTTCTTGTTTGGCGGGCGGTGGATTGTCGATGTATTCTGAATCCCTTGGCGGTGCCGGCCGCGGAAATTCCTTTGGCATGCGGCTGATTTGCCTGGTTGTCATCTGCCTGGCTGTCCTGGCGGCTGGTTTCGCTATCACGGATCTTCCCTACGGCCGCGCGATCTGGGATTTCCTGTTCATTCTCGACGGTGCCTACCGGATTTCGCTCGGCCAGGTGCCGCATCTGGATTTCACGTCGCCTGTCGGTTCCCTCAGCCTGTATCTGACGGCGGTGGCAACCCGTCTTTTCCCGGGCGGCAACGCCTTCGTCGGGCTGCACGCCCTCGCCTGGCTGCTGGTCATGGTGCCGTTCGCGGTGATTTCTCCCAGGTTCCGGTCCGCTCCCGCCTTTTATGCCGCATTGGCGCTCTTGGCCGTGATCATGCTGATCCCCATCACGGTCGACGACACGATCCTCAGCGAGATCAGCTACTTCGCCACCTATAATCGCTTCGCTACCGGGTTTCTCTTTGTTTCAGGCCTGTGGCTGGTGCTGCCGAAGGGCCGCCATGACTGGTTGCTTGTGGCATATCTTCTCGTGGTTCTGTTCTTTCTCAAGATCACCGCCGCGGTCGTGCTTCTCGGCGTTGTGGCCGCCGCCGTCGTTCTCGGCCGCTGGCGTCTCGGCCGGGCGCTTGCCGCCCTTGCCGTTTTCTTCATTGCCCTGGCCGTGGTGGAATTGCTGTCGGGCGGCATGGTCGGCGGATATATTCGGGACATACGCGCGATGAGCCGGGTCAATGCCGGAGGCGCCCTGCATGGCCTGTTTTACGCATCCTACCGCAACTGGACGACGCTCCTGACGGCCGCGATCCTCGTTCTGGGCATATTGGGCGCGCGCCTCTCCTTCGAGCGGTCGTCGCTGAAGGGCTTGCGGAACGTTGTCGCGTCGATCTGGCAGGATGAGACCTTCGCGCTCGATGCCGCTCTTCTCATCGCCGCGGCGTTGCTGGCGGAAAGCCAGAACAGCGGCGGCCTCGGCCTCATTGCTGCTTCCGCCCTGTTCTTCCATCCCGGGGCATGGCGCGGCGGGGCTGCGCGCATCGCCTTGGTGAGTTTCCTGCTGGCTGCGATGATCCTGCCCGTCATCAGCACCGCCTTTGACAGGATATTGACGGTTTCCATCCGCCAGACCCGCGAGACCGTACGCAACGAGGTGGACGAACTGTTTCCGGGCACCACGGTGACCGGCCCGACGGTCGCGGCCGCGCGCCTGTTCAAGCGCATCAATACCGAATGGCCCGATTTCGCCCGCCAACTGGAGGCGGATGGCTTCACGCTGGAGCGGGATCCGGGCAGCAACGCGCCGGGCGGGATGCTCGCCTGGATCACAAGCGCGGTGGACGCCGGGCACATCTTCAAGGAGAAAAACTACGGTGCGCGGTCGCAGCGTTACGCAACGCTGGCTTTCGTCGATCCGTTCGCGCGCATGCTCAAGCTGACGCCGGCCCTGGACACCACCATCGTCATGGACATCGGGCGAACGTTCCCGCTGGTGACAGCGCAGGAAGCCGGCGCTTATCTCGCCACCGCGGACGGGGTTTTCGTTTCGCGTTGCGAGCGCAGGACCCTTGCAAACAACGACGCCGCCTTTCAGGCCGTATTCGAACGGGAGTTCGAGAGGCTGCCGCTCAACGAGTGCTGGGAGTTTTATCGCCGAAAGTCGTGAGAGCCCTTTTTGAGAATGCGTGAGGCCTGACGAATTTCAAACGGTCTCTGAGCGCTTCGATCGCGCCCCGTTTGTGTCGACCAGGGGGCCGGCTGAGCGCAAAATCGCCGGCGAATGGCGGTGATCTTCTTGACTCTTGCAAAGCTGTGCACCTTAAATTGATGCTCATTCATGCAAGGGTAGGGAAATGGACGACTCAACATTCGACGAAGGCCGGAAATCCAAGGGGAACACGCTGTCGTCCCTTAGCCGGCGCAGCTTCCTGACAGCCGCCGTCGCGGCGCCGTTCATTGTGCGCGGAGCGCAGGCTGCGGACGGAATAAACGCCTATTCGATCTGGCCGGAGAATTATGCCAAGCCGATGATGGACGCCTTCACGAAGGCCAGCGGCATCCCGGTAAAGTTCGTCCGCTTCTCTTCGGGCGAGGCGCTCGCCCGAGTGGTTGCCGAGAAGAACAATCCGCAGATCGACGTCCTTTTCGGCGGTCCGGTGGAGACGTTCACGGCCGGCCAGGGGCAGGACGTGTTCGAAGCCTACACGCCACCGGCGGCGGCGGACCTGCCGGCCCGGTTCAAGGACCCGAACGGCATGTGGACAGCCATCGCCGACGATCCGCTGGTGTTCATGACCAATACCGAGTTCCTCAAGAAGAACAAACTCGAGGCGCCCGCCTCCTGGGACGATCTCTTGAACCCGGCCTACAAGGGCATGCTGCAGATGGCCGACGCGCGCACCTCCGGCACGGCGGTCACGCGTATCTTCTCGATCCTGCAGGTGCACAACCGCAACGAGGACGAGGCGTTCGCCTATATGAAGAAGCTGCGCCAGAACGTGCAGGTCTATACCAAGAGCGGCGGCGGCGGCACGCTGCCCACCGGACTTGGTCAGGCCGGCGGCGGCATCTTCTTCATCGTCGACGCGCTCTTCACCCGGCAGAAGGGCTACGACGTCCAGATCAGCTTCCCCAAGGAAGGGATCGGCGGGGCGGCCGAGTGCATCGCGCTCATCAAGGGCGCGAAGAACCCCGACGCCGGCAAGAAACTGATCGACTGGGCGACCAGCGCCGACATGCAGTCGCTGCTTGCCCCCAACAAGATCAACTTCATCCCCGCCAACCCGAAAGTGAAGACCGATCCGACGCTCGCCGACGTCCTCAAGGGAGCCAACATCATCGAGATCGACGACAAATGGGCGGGCGAGAATCGCAAGCGCATCGTAAACAAGTGGGTCGCCGAAGTGCTCAATGCCGGCTAGAGCATGATCCGGAAAAGTGGGTACCGGTTTTCCGAAAAGATCATGCTCAAACAAAGAGATAAGAGTATGATGCGATTCAATCCGATCGCATCATACTCTAGAGCATTTTGCAGTCAGACGGAATCGGCTGGCGTTGCACAAATGCGGCTAAGAAAACCAAACTGGAGCAGCGGAAGTCGCGTTCGTCAGAACGCCCGCGGCTCTAGGCCATGAGCGCAACCGCGATGCCGCGCCGCCGATCCGGGCGGCCGGCGCAGGACCCGGCGCAAGCGACAGTCATTATCCTTCTCTGGCTGCTGCTTGCGCTTTTCGTCGTCTACCCCCTGATCGAACTGCTGGGCACGGCCTTCAGCGGTGCAGAGGGCTATTCGCTGGGGCCGTTGGTCGCGGCGCTCGGCAATGCGCATTACCTCAAGGCGTTCCGCAACAGCCTGCTTCTGGCCTTCCTCGTCGGCATCCTCGGCACGGCGACCGGCTTCCTGTTCGCCTACACTGTCGAGCGCGCCGGTCTGGGTCGTACCGGGCGAAAGATATTCGGCCTCGTTACGCTTCTTCCGCTGATCTCGCCGCCCTTCACCACGTCGATCGCGTTCGTCTTCTCCTTCGGGCCGCAGGGCCTGATCAGCCATGATCTTCTCGGGTTGCAGAACTCGAACGTCTACGGCATGCGCAGCACGCTGGTGGCGGAGGCGCTGACCTATTTCCCGCTCGCCTATCTGGCCTTGCGGCCGCTCATCGCTTCGATCGGCGGAAATCTCGAGGAGATGGCCTTCAGCCTCGGAAGCTCGCGCTGGCATGTCTTCCGTACCGTCACCCTGCCGCTGACCGTGCCCGGCCTTGCCAATGCGTTCCTCCTGCTTTTCGCCGCGTCGCTCGCCGATTTCGCCACGCCATTGATCCTCGCCGGCAACGACCTGCCGGTGCTCCCGACCGAGGCCTACCTCCAGATCACCGGCATGTTCGACCTGAACGCCGGTGCGATATTGTCGCTGATGCTGCTGGTGCCGGCCGCGCTCGTCTATTTCGCGCAACGCCGGCTCGTTGCCGGCAAGAGCTACGTGACCGTCACCGGCAAGGGCGGCGGGCAGACCCGGCATCAGGCGCTTCCGTCGACCACGCGCCTGCTGCTGATCGCCGGTTGCGCGGCGATCTGCCTGTTCATCGTCTATCTCTACGGGCTTCTCGTCTACGCGTCCTTCGTCGTCGCCTTCGGCGCCAACGACACGTTCACGCTGGCCAGCTATCGCGCCATCTTCACCGACGGCATGCCTGCCATCAAGGATACGCTCATCATCGCGCTGATCGGCATGCCGCTCGGCGGTTTTTACGCGGTGGTCGTCGGCTATCTCGTCAGCCGCGCCAAATTCCGGAGCCGGCAGGCAATGGAGATCGTCAGCATGATCAACTACGCTCTGCCGGGCACCATCGTCGGCATCGGCTACCTGATCGCCTTCAACAAGCAGCCCTTCGCGATCACCGGCACGGCGCTCATCATCATCGCCTGCTACATTTTCCGCTACAGCCCCTCGGGCATCCGCACGACGGTGGCGCTGCTCCAACAGATCGACCGCAGCATCGAGGAGGCATCCTTCAGCCTGGGCGCCGGAAGCTTCACCACTTTTCGCCGCGTGATGCTACCGCTGATCTTGCCGGCCTTCTTCGCCGGGCTCGGCGTCGTGTTCATCCGCTCGATGACGGCGATCAGCGCCACGATCTTCCTGATCTCGATCAACTGGACGCTGGTGACGGTGCGCATCCTGGAAAACATGACCGAATTGTCGCTCGGCATCGCCGCCGCCTTCTCGGTGTTCGTCATCGTCACCGTCCTGGTCGTCACCGGCATCCTGAACTTCATCCTCGGGCGGATGACCTCTCCGGAACTCCGCCGCTCGCTTTCAGGCTATTCAGCATGACACAATCGTCCGTCGGCATCCGCCTCGACAAGATTTCAGCGGCGTTCCGCCATCCCGACCGCGGCCTCGTCACGGCCGTTCACGAGGTCGACCTGGAGGTCCGTCCGGGCGAACTTCTGACCCTGCTCGGTCCGTCCGGCTGCGGCAAGACGACGACGCTCAGGATGATCGCCGGCTTCCAGGAGCCGAGCGAGGGAACCATCCATATCGGCGACAAGGACGTCACCCGCATCGCCGCCAACAGGCGCGACATCGGCTTCGTCTTCCAGAATTATGCGCTGTTCCCGCATCTGTCCGTCTTCGAGAATGTCGCCTACGGGTTGCGCGTGCGCCGCCAGGCCAAGGCCGAACTGGTGCCGGCAGTCGACGAGGTGCTGGCGATGGTAGGGCTGGACGGATTCGGCGGGCGGCTGCCCAGCGAGCTTTCCGGCGGCCAGCAGCAGCGGGTGGCGCTCGCCCGTGCCATCGTCATCCGGCCGCGCGTGCTGCTCTTCGACGAGCCGCTGTCCAATCTCGACGCCAAGCTCAGGCTGCAGATGCGCGACGAGATCCGCAAGCTGCAAAAGATGCTGGGCACCACCGCCGTCTATGTGACGCACGACCAGGACGAGGCGATGGCGATCTCCGACCGCATCGCCGTCATGGAAGACGGGCGGATCAGCCAGATCGGCACGGCGGAGGACCTTTACCGGCGGCCGGCATCGGCGTTCATCGCCCAGTTCATCGGCCGGGCCAACCTTCTGACCGGCACGGTGATCGATCGTTCCACGGATACGGTGACGCTCGAGACCGCGGGCCAGAAGGGCACCTTCCGCAGTGCGGTGCAGGCGGCCAAGGGGGATCGACTATGCGCGGTCCTTCGTCCCGAATCGATCGCCATCGGCAAGGCGGGCGAAGGAATGGCAGCCAGGGTCGCCAGCAGCACCTATCTGGGCGACAAGATCGAATATTCGGTGATCGTCGGCGAGGATGCGCTCAAGATCGTTCGCTTCGATCCGCCGGAGGAGGAAAGATTCGAGGCGGGAGAGGAAGTGCGCATCCGCTTCCCGCAGGAGGGCGTGCAGCTTCTGCCGGCGAAGGCCTGAACGGGGGCCGCTGCCGGATACGACAAAGCCCGCCGGGGAGGATCGGCGGGCTTTGCGTTGGTCGACCGGCGAATGGGAGGAAACGCCGGTCTGTTCGACGGGGAGGGAGGAGAACCCCGCCTTATACCGTTCGTCAGATGGCCGACTTGGCGACCGAGTAGATGTCGCCGCGGCGCAGGCCCATATCGTCCAGCTCGCGGTCGGTCAGACGGCTGAGTTCGTTGACGGTCTTACGGAAGCGGCGCCAGTTGCGGTAGTTGCGGATCATGCTCATTTTCTTACCCTCGCGTGAAGCGGTGTTGTTCGATGACGCTCACATAAGAGGCAATCGGCCCGTTTTGAATGCACAGCCATGCATGGCTGGGCTGCATTTTGTGCATTGCAACAAATTGTCGCGGAAATGGCGGAAATCCGGGCTTTTTGGCCCATCGGAAGAAGAATCTACCAGCGCGTCTTCTCGCCCGGCGCGGCAGCCTCGATGGCAAGCGCATGGACGCCCGCCTCGAGTTCGCCGGCAAGGAGGCCGTTGACCGTCCGGTGGCGCTCGACCCGGCTCATGCCGGCGAAGGACGGCGCGACGATGCGGACACGGAAATGCGTCTCGCCGGCACCGTCGAAAACGGCCTGGTGGCCGGATTCGGGATGATGGTGGCCGGCGTGGAGATGGCTCTCATTGATCACTTCCAGCCTCTCGGGCGAAAGCGCGCCTGTCAATTTCGCTTCGATATCGGATTGAATGGACATAGCCGTCTTTTCTCCCCATATAAAAGCGGCCTCTGGATAGAGGGGGCCTCACCATATGGGCGGGGCGGATCGCGCGCCGCCGCCATCGTCTTGTAAACGGACGATTCAGCCGGTAGGCCGATCATCCCCGAAATGTCAATTCTTGTATCGCTTGACGAAGCGCCCATAATCGACTGCAGCATGAAGCCTTATTCGAAATATTTCGAGCGCATCCGCATCCGGCCCAATCCCGATGCGGAATTGAAGACGCATCCGCAGCGCTGCCAATGGGACGGGTGCACGGAAGCCGGCACCCACAAGGCGCCGGTGGGACGCATGCGCGAGGGCGAGTATTTCCATTTCTGCTTCGAGCATGTCAGGGAATACAACAAGCGCTACAATTATTTTTCCGGCGTTTCCGACTCGGAAGTCGCGCGCTTCCAGAAGGAGGCGCTGACGGGCCATCGCCCGACCTGGAAGATGGGGGCGGCTGCGGGACCGCAGGCGGCGGCCGATTTTTCGCAGGTGCGTTCCGGCGGCGCCGGCTATTTCCGCCGTACGCGCGATCCCTTCGACCTGTTTGGCGCGCAGGCCAGGCGGCCTCCTCCGGAGCGCAAGGCCCGGCCGCTTGAGGCCAAGGCGCTGGAAACGCTTGGACTTGACGTAAAGGCGACTGGCGCCGACATCAAGGCACGCTATAAGGAACTGGTGAAACGCCACCATCCCGACGCAAATGGCGGCAACAGGGGTTCGGAAGACCGGTTCCGCGAGGTGATCCAGGCCTATCGGCTGCTCAGGCAGGCAGGCTTGTGCTGAGTGTTCGTCGCTGCGGCTTCTATCCGACAGGAAAAAGCCTTAAGACGGCCCCTGAATATGGAAATCAGAGCGGCGTGGGAGAGGTCCCGTGCTGGAGGCATGATGAACAAGATCGACCGCGATATCGCGAATCTGCCCGACACGACCGTGCCGGTGAAGGAAACGTTCGGCTTCGAGTCCAACATGGTGGTGCCGGCCTATTCGGCCGCCAACGAGCATGTACCGGATTTCGATCCGGATTATCTGTTTGACGAGCAGACGACGCTGGCCATCCTTTCGGGCTTCGCGTTCAACCGGCGCGTGATGGTCTCGGGCTATCACGGCACGGGCAAATCGACGCATATCGAACAGGTGGCCGCGCGGCTCAACTGGCCCTGCGTGCGCGTCAACCTCGACAGCCATGTCAGCCGCATCGACCTCGTCGGCAAGGACGCGATCGTGCTGAAGGAAGGCAAGCAGATCACGGAGTTCCGCGACGGCATCCTGCCCTGGGCCTACCAGCATAATGTCGCGCTATGCTTCGACGAGTACGACGCCGGCCGGCCCGACGTCATGTTCGTCATCCAGCGCGTGCTGGAGGCGTCCGGACGCCTGACGCTGCTCGACCAGTCGCGCGTCATCCGGCCGCATCCGGCCTTCCGGCTGTTCGCCACCGCCAATACGGTGGGCCTCGGCGACACGACCGGCCTTTATCACGGCACGCAGCAGATCAACCAGGCGCAGATGGACCGCTGGTCGATCGTCACGACGCTCAACTATCTGCCGCACGACAACGAGGTCGCCATCGTGCTGGCCAAGGCCAAGCACTACCGCAACGACAAGGGCCGCGAGATCGCCAACAAGATGGTGCGCGTCGCCGACATGACGCGCTCCGCCTTCGTCAATGGCGACCTGTCGACGGTGATGAGCCCGCGTACGGTCATCACCTGGGCTGAGAACGCCGAGATATTCGGCTCGATCGGCATGGCGTTCCGGCTCACCTTCCTCAACAAATGCGACGAACTGGAACGCGCGCTCGTCGCCGAGTTCTACCAGCGCGCCTTCGGCGAGGAATTGCCGGAAAGCGCGGTCAACGTGGTTCTCGGCTGATCCAGGCACCATCATGGCCGGTCCCGGCGACAACATACGCACAAGGTCCAAGGCGGGCGGCGAGACGGATGTGCTGAAGCGCGCCGTCAGCGTCTGCATGCGTGCTATCGCCGGCGACCACGACCTCGAGGTCTCCTTCGCCAAGGACAAGCCGGCGCTGGCCGGCACGCATGCGCGGCTGCCCGACCTGCCGAAGAAGCCGACGCGCAACGATATCGGCATCACGCGTGGCCTCGGCGATTCCATGGCGCTCAGGCGGGCGCGGCACGATCCGCGCGTCCATGCCAAGCTCGCGCCGGAAGGCAAGCAGGCACGCGCCGTCTATGACGCCGTCGAGCAGGCGCGGGTGGAGGCGATCGGCTCACGCGCCATGCGCGGCGTGGCGGACAATATCGCGCTGATGCTGGAGGACAAATACGCCAAGTCGAACCTCGCCGAGGTTTCCGAGAAGGCGGAAGCGCCGATCGAGGAAGCGGTGGCGCTGGTGGTGCGCGAGAAGCTGACCGGGCGGCCCGTGCCGAAGAGCGGCAGGAAGATGGTCGAACTCTGGCGCGACTGGATCGAGGAGAAGGCGTCCGACGACATCGAGGCGCTCACCGACAAGCTCGACGACCAGCAGGCTTTCGCCCGCGTCGTGCGCGACATGCTGGCCTCCATGGAAATGGCCGAGGAACTTGGCGACGACGACCAGTCGGAATCGGAAGACGACGACCAGCAGCCCGAAGGCCAGGAACAGGGCGAGGAGGGCGAGGAGGAGGATTCCGGCGCCGACCAGTCCGAGGCCCAGGATTCGGAGGCTTCCGCCGAGGAGCAGGAGCAGGGCGAGACGGAGGCGAGCGACGCCTCGTCCGACGACGTTTCCGAGGAAGAGGACGCCGACGCCGAGACGCCGGGCGAGACGCGGCGCAGGGACGACCCCTTCGCCAATCTGCCGCGCGACATCGACTACAAGGTCTTCACCACCGGCTTCGACGAGACGGTCGGGGCCGAGGAGCTTTGCGAGGAGGAAGAACTCGACCGCTTGCGTGCCTTCCTCGACAAGCAGCTCGCCAATCTTTCGGGCGTGGTCGGTCGCCTCGCCAACCGGCTGCAGCGCCGGCTGATGGCGCAGCAGAACCGTTCGTGGGATTTCGACCTCGAGGAAGGAACGCTCGATCCGGCGCGGCTGGTGCGCGTGGTCATCGATCCGATGCAGCCCCTTTCCTTCAAGCAGGAACGCGACACCAAGTTCCGCGACACGGTGGTGACGCTTCTGCTCGATAATTCCGGCTCCATGCGCGGCCGGCCGATCACGGTCGCGGCGACCTGCGCCGACATCCTTGCGCGCACTCTGGAGCGCTGCGGCGTGTCGGTGGAAATCTTGGGCTTTACCACTCGCGCGTGGAAGGGCGGACAGGCACGCGAGAAATGGCTGAAGGACGGAAAGCCCGTCAATCCGGGCCGCCTGAACGACCTTCGCCACATCATCTACAAATCGGCCGACGCGCCGTGGCGGCGGGCGCGGCGCAATCTCGGCCTGATGATGCGCGAAGGGCTGCTCAAGGAGAATATCGACGGCGAGGCGCTTTTGTGGGCGCATGGCCGCCTGATCGCGCGGCGCGAGCAGCGCAAGATATTGATGATGATCTCGGACGGCGCGCCGGTCGACGATTCGACGCTGTCGGTCAATCCGGGCAATTACCTGGAGCGGCATCTGCGCGCCGTGATCGACCTCATCGAGACGCGCTCGCCGGTCGAGCTTCTGGCTATCGGCATCGGCCATGACGTGACACGCTACTACCGCCGCGCCGTCACCATCGTCGACGCCGAAGAGCTTGCCGGCGCCATGACCGAACAGCTTGCCGGACTGTTCGCCGAGGAGAGCACGCGAGACACGAGGCGCACCAGTGCCGGGCTGCGCCGCGCGGGATGAAGAGGCGTCTTTTCCGGAACAGCTGCTTTTGAGCGTATTCTTGGATTCAGAGTTTCTTCCCACCCCCCTCTGTCCTGCCGGACATCTCCCCCTCAAGGGGGGAGATCAGCTGTCGTCACTGCCTGTCCTAGTCTCCAAGATTGCAGAAGGACATGCAGGCAGAGCGGCCGGTTCAATCTCCCCCCTTGAGGGGGAGATGTCCGGCAGGACAGAGGGGGGCGCGAAGGGGCGCCGACCTGCCCGGTTCAGGTTTGCCGCTATTGTACTGGCCGCGGCGTGCCTTTTCATCCCGACATTCGCGGTGGCGGCGCCGCCGGAACGAATGGAGGTGTCCGCCCACCCGATCAAGCAATTCCACATCGGGCATGACGAAACGCGTTTCGGGCCGCTGAGTTTCGTGGGCGGGCTGGAGATGACATCCAATGCCGGCGATTTCGGCGGGCTGTCGGCCTTCCGCTTCCGCAAGCCGGGCTCGGATTTCATCGGCGTCGCCGATACCGGCTTCTGGTTCTTCGGCCGTATCGAGCATGACGCGGACGAGCGGCCTTCCGGCGTCAGCAATTTCACCATGCAGGCCATGGTCGACGCCGACGGCAACATCATCGGCAGGAAATGGCTGACCGACGCCGAGGGTCTGGGGATCAGGGGCGACATCGCCACCGTCGGCTTCGAGCGCCATCACCGCGTTTCCGAGTTCCGCATCGACCCTGCCGACATGAAGGCGCCGATCCGCGACCTCGATTTCCTGGTTCCGCGCAAGGAACTGCGCATGAACCGCGGCTTCGAGACGGTCGTCTATGCGCCCGAGGATGGCCCGCTCAAGGGCGCGCGCATCGTCGTTTCGGAGAAAAGCCTGGACGAAAACGGCGACCAGTTCGCCGCGATCCTCGAAGGGCCGCAGAAGGGCGTCTTCACCGTCAGGCGCAGCGGCAAGTTCGACATCACCGACGGCGCCTTCCTGCCGAACGGCGATCTCCTGCTGCTGGAGCGGTCCTTTTCCTATGCCGATGGTGTCGCCATGCAGTTGCGCCGTATCGATGGCAAGACGATCGGCAGGGGAAAGCTCGCCGACGGACCCGTGCTCCTCCAGGCCGACATGAGCTACCAGATCGACAACATGGAGGGGCTGGATGTCTGGCGGCGGAGCGACGGCGCGCTGATGGTGTCCATCATCTCGGACGACAACCAGTCGCTGTTGCAGCGCAATCTCTATCTCGAATTCAGGCTCGACGAATAACGTTCCATCGGAAACGCCGTTTCCTTGCCCGCCTGACGAATTTCAAACGGTCTCTTAAAGACTCCTGATCTAGAACCGTTCTCTTAGAACGGCATTTGGAGTGTGATCGCGTGCGCTTTTCCGCGGCTACGACGGCCGAACGGCTGCTGCCGGCGCGCCTCGCGCTGGCGGTGCGTCCGCTGCTTGCCCGTGTGGACGCCGTGCTTTTCGATACGGGCGAGCGCGGAGAGGCGGGTCGCATGTCGCTCGCGGCCTTCTCGATCCGCATCGTCAGCGCCGTCATCGCATTTTTGAGCCAGGTGCTGATGGCGCGCTGGATGGGCAGCTTCGAGTACGGCATCTTCGTGCTCGTCTGGGTGGCGATGGTGATCGCCGGCAATCTCGCCTGCCTCGGCTTCGACACTTCGGTCGTCCGATTCGTGCCGGAATACCGCGCGAACGGCCGGCTTGCCGAACTGCGCGGCATCCTGCTCGCCAGCCGGCTTTTCGTCCTCATCGCCGCCACGTTCTTCGCAGCGCTCGGCATGGCCGGGATGTGGCTGTTCTACGGCAAAATGGAGGGCGTGTATTTTCAACCCTTCCTGCTCGGGCTCTTCTGCCTGCCGATGATCGCGCTCTCCGATGTGCTGCAGGGGGCGGCGCGGGCGAATTCATGGGTCTTCTCTGCGCTGCTGCCGATCTACATCACGCGGCCGATCCTCATCCTCGTCTTCATGGCCGCCGCACTGCTGGCCGGATATCCCGCCTCGGCGTCGATCGCCGTATTGGCCGCGCTTGCCGCCACCTATACGACGACGATCATGCAGTTCATCGGCGTCACCCGCCGGCTCGACGCGAAGCTGCCTGACGGCCCCCGAACCATCCTTTTCGGCCACTGGTTCACGGTGTCCATGCCGATTTTCCTGGTGGAGAGTTTCTTCTTCCTGCTCACCAATGCCGATGTGCTGATGGTCGGCCATTTCATGCGGCCCGACGACGTCGCCGTCTATTTCGCTACCGTGAAGACGCTGGCGCTCGTCCATTTCGTCTATTTCGCCGTCAAGGCCGGCGTCGCCCAGCGCTATTCCAAATTCACCCATGGCGGCAGCCACGCGGAACTCGCAGTCTTCGCGCGCGAGACGGTGTCCTGGACGTTCTGGCCCTCGCTTGCCATGGCGATCATCGTGCTCGTCATCGGCGAGCCGATGCTGTCGCTTTTCGGCCCCGGCTTCAGCGCCGGCTATCCGTTCCTGTTCGTGCTGGTCATCGGGGTCGTGGCACGGGCGGCGGTCGGGCCGGCGGAAAGCCTCCTCACCATGAGCGGCAACCAGAATATCTGCGCGGTGGTCTATGCGCTCACCCTGGCGGTAAATGTCGGTCTCAACGTCCTGTTCATTCCCGCCATGGGACTATGGGGGGCGGCGATCGCGACCGCGGCGGCGATGGTGTTCGAGGCGGTCGCGCTGTCGCTTACCGTGCGGCGCAAGCTCGGCATCGTCATGGCGATCTTCCTGCCGCCGGCTGAACTGGAAAGAGTGGTCGAGTAGAGATGGCTGCGGTACCGATACTGGAGGAGATGGCGGGCGGCCCGACGGGCGCCATGATCTCCGAACTCGCGGGCCTGGCGGGAGACCCGATGGAGCGTGCCCGCGTCGAGCTCCTGACGGGCCGCCGACCGGAGCGCAGGCTTGCCATCTACCCGGCGTCGGCCGGCTTCGACCTCATCGAGGAACTCGACCATCTGGCGGCGCGGGCGCTGGAGCCGAACGTCTTTTTCAATCCTCGCTTCCTGGCGCCGGCCATGCCGAGGCTGGAGGACCGCGAGGTGCGTCTCGCAATTATCCGTGACGGCAGCGAATACAAGAGCCGGCTGCGGCTGCTCCTGCCCTTTTCCATCGAGCGGCCGACCATGCCGCTCGGCGTCTCCGTCATGCGCAGCTGGGCGCATCCTTTCGGCCCGCTCGGCACGCCGCTGATCGACAGCGACAATCCCGGCCAGGTGATGGACGACTTTCTCGCCATGATCGCGCGGCCGCATCTGAGGATGCCGAAAGTGCTCGTCCTGCCCGACATGCATCTCGACGGCGTCGTGGCAGACGTGCTGCGGTCCTTCGCCGCCAGCCGAGACCTGACGCTGGTCGCGACCGAGAAGGTCGAGCGCGCATTCCTCGAAAGCGAACTGGACGGCGAAGCCTATCTGAAGGCTTCGCTCAGGTCGCATCATTATCGTGAGTTCCGCCGCCTCAAGCGGCGCCTGAGTGAAACAGGCGCGCTCGAATACGGCATCGCGCGCCAGCCCGAGGAGATCCGCATCGGCGTGGAGGCGTTCCTGGCGCTCGAGGCCGCCGGCTGGAAGGGGCGCGAGCGCACCGCGATGGTGACCGACCGCTACCGGGCGGCGTTCGCGCGCGAGGCCGTGCAACTGCTTTCCGAGCGGGATATGTGCCGGGTCCATACGCTTTCGCTCGACGGCAGGATCATCGCCGCGCTGATCGTCTTCATCGAACAAGGCGTCGCCTATACCTGGAAGACGGCTTATGACGAAAGCTATTCGGCCTGGTCGCCCGGCACGCTCCTGATGATCGAGGCGACGAAGACGCATCTCGACGATCCGAACATAAGGGTGACCGATTCGTGCGCGGCGCCCGACCACATCGTCATGGACCGCTTGTGGAGCGAGCGCCGGCGAATGGGGACGCTTGTGCTCGGCATCACGCCGCAGGCGGATCGCGCCGCGCGGCAGGCAGCCAAGCAGCTTCACCTCTATCGCGAGACGCGCAACATGGCGCGGCTGCTGCGCGAACGGGTCCGGCAACTCGTCGGACGGCGCTGAGAGCCACCATTCGACCCGAAGATCAGGCGGAAACCTTCGATACTTTGGCGTCGGTCATTCGTCTTCGCCGCCGCTCGGCCGCCAGCAGCGCCAGCGCGATGCCGCCGAGGATGCCGGCGGTTGCGATCACAAGCCGTACCGTGAGCGGCTCGCCGATAATGGCGACGCCTCCGGCGGCGGCTATGGCGGGAACGGACAGTTGCACGAAGGCGGCCTGGGTCCGCGAGAGGCTCGGCAGCACGCCATACCAGACGATGTAGCCGAGGCCGGAGGCAAGGGCGCCGGAAGCGATCGCGTAGGCCAGCCCCAAGACGTTAGGCTGAAGCGAAACCACGCCGAAGACGATCAGCAGGACGCCCGCCGGCGCGCACCGGACGAAGTTGCCGGCCGTGTCGGCGACCGGCGCGCTCGATCCCCTTCCGATCAGCGAATACGCTCCCCATGCCAGCCCCGCGACGACCATCAACAGGACGCCTTGCAGCGGCGGCGCCACCAGTCCGGGAGAGATGAGATAGACGAAAGCGGCAAACGCCACGCCCATGCCCAGCCACTCCAGCGCTGCCGGCCTGTCTCCCTTGACGATCGCCCAGGCGAGCATGCCGATCTGCACGCTGGCAAAGAGGATGAGGGCGCCCGGCCCGGCGCCGACCATGACATAGGCGACCGTGAAAGGGACGGCATAGAGCAGCAGCGACGCTGCCCCCGACCAACTCCCCTTTATCGCCGGTCGCAGGCCTTTCGGTCCGGCCGACCGGAAAAGGGCGATCGCCGCCAGCATGACCGCGCCCGAAACGAGGCGGATGCCGGTATAGGCAAGCGGATCGATATGGGCTTCGGAGAGCGCAAGCCGGGCCAGGATGGAATTGGCCGCGAAGGCAAGCATTGCGACCGAAACCAGGATCACGACTTTCATGGCACCGACGAAACCACATCATGCCGCCATCAGGCAAGCGTCAGGGCGGCCCGTCGCATCGGGCGTCCGAGAATGAAAATCCCGGCTTTCGCCGGGATCCTCAATGCCGGTTACAGGTAGTACCAGGCCCAGACGCGCTCGCGGTGGCAGCGCTCGCGCCAACGGCCATGATGCCGGTAGCGACGGCATACGCGCCGCCAGACCTGCCTTCTGTGCCGCCTGCGGTGATCGCCATGGTGGCGCCGGCGCCTGTGGTCACGGCGGTGGTCTACCAGTTCAACCTTGGCCTCGTCGCCATTGTCCACGACGTCTGTCGCCGACGCCTGCAGTTCATTGAGGATACCGCCCGTGTTGGGCACGCCGGCAATTGCGTTGACCGGCCGGATAGCCGTCACAACGGCGGCCGCGCCGGCAAGGCCCAGAACGCCGGTAAGGAAAGATCGTCGATCCATCGAAACCTCCAATCAAAAGTGCCCCTCGATAGCCATGATAGCGGCAATGGCTGAATGGTAGCTGAACAAGCGCATAAAGCCGAAATGGCCGTGCGCTGCGGTCTTCCAGATTCGCTCGATAAGCTTCAAATCCTTTCTTACGCATCCCTTCACCCGAGAGCGGTTTCCGCTTTGGGAAAGATTGCGCTTCAGAACTTCCTGTCGACGCCAGCCTGCTTAAGCACGCCGTTTGCGGTGTGGCGGGACAGGCTCTTCCGATCAACGCTAAAGGTTCGGTTGGTGACAGGGCTATACCAGATTTCATGATCACCCTTGCCGGGCCGCTTGAAGGTACAACCTGATTGTTTAAGTGCTTCCACAAGTTGCACGTAGAAGCCGCGAACCATCAGTGGGCGTGCTGTCCGACCACGTGCAGCGTCGACACGATGCACATGTCAATCAACTGGGCACCGAAACTGTCGTCTTCGAGCAGATGTGCATTGTCTTCGAGCAGTTCCGGTGCAACGGCGAGAACCCGCTTCAACAATTCGTCCAGACTGGCAGCCTCGGTGACGAGACCTGGAATATCGTCGCTGGTCGCAACCCAAACGCCGGCCTCACCATCCCATTCGGCAGTTACTAGAAACTTCTTCTGCATCGCCATCCGGGAACCACTCTCAGTGGTGCCTATCCTATACCGAGGGGCGCACGAGTGAAACTCACGTGAACCTTCCTGCCAAGATAGGCGAAGTTGCAGAAAGCGCAACAAGGGCGGATCGACCATCCGATCGCGCTATGGTGCGGGTGGTCGGAATCGAACCGACACTCTGTCACCAGAACCGGATTTTGAGTCCGGCGCGTCTACCAGTTCCGCCACACCCGCGTCGAGATCGGGCAGCACGCCCAGACGGAGGCGGACTATACGGTGAAGGGGTTCGCCGTCAACCGTTTCCAGCGCCTGTCGGCGAAGGGCCATGGGCAGCCGCCGCGATGATATGACCATGCGCACATGATTGCGCCGGCGGGCAAATCTTTCTAGACAGGCTTGCCTTTGCGGGGAACCCCATGCTGCGCAGACTTTATGACTGGACGATGTCGCTCGCCGCGCGGCCTGCCGCCGAAGCATGGCTGGCGCTGATCGCCTTCATAGAAAGCTCCATCTTCTTCATCCCCGCCGACATCCTGTTCCTGCCGATGACGCTCTCGCGCCCGGACCGTGCCTGGCGCTACGCCTTCATCGCCACGGTCGCCTCGGTGCTTGGAGGCATCGCAGGCTGGTATCTCGGCTATTACGCCTTCGAGGCGGTCGCCCGGCCCATCCTCGAATTCTACGGCAAGTTCGATGCCTTCGAGGCGATGCGCAATTCGGCCGATGCTTATACCATCCTGCTTCTGCTCGTCACCTCGGGGCTCGCGCATCTGCCGCCGATCAAGGTGGTGACCATCCTGTCGGGCGCCATGCATGTGAACATCTGGCTGTTCATCGTGTCGGCGCTGGTCACGCGCGGCGCCCGTTTCTATTTCCTCGGCTGGCTGCTGCGCCGCTACGGCGAGCCGATCCGGCATTTCATTGAGAAACGTCTCGGCACGATCGCGGGGGTGGCGGCGGCCGTCGTTATTCTGCTTTATATCCTGTACAAATATCTGCTCTGACCCATCGATATCGACCAGCCTACGGACACCAGAATGGTTTCGTTCACCGCTCCCGCCGGCACGACGCAGACCCGCGCCGCCTTATTTCTCGCGCTTGCGATGGCCGCCACGGTCGGGACGGCGCTCGGCTTCCAGCATCTTGGCGGCTTCATCCCCTGCAAGCTGTGCCTGGAGGAGCGCATCCCCTATTATGCCGGCGTCCCGGTCATGGTGCTGGCGGCGATTTCGGCGGGGCTGCGCTGGCCGCCTGTCGTCACGCGCGGCCTGCTGGCCATCGGCGGGGCGCTGATGGTGTGGAGCCTCTATATGGCCGTCTATCACTCCGGCGTGGAATGGAAATGGTGGGCGGGACCGACCGATTGCGGTGCGGTAGCCTCGCCCTCGACCGGCGGCAAGGGCATCCTCGACGCGCTCAACACCTTCGTGCCGCCTGCCTGCGACGAGGCGGCCGGCCGCTTCCTCGGCCTCTCATTCGCCGGGTGGAACGCAATTGCCAGCCTGGTCCTGGCCGGTATCGCGTGGTGGAGCGCCTTTGCGCGCAAAAGCGATTGAGAACGGAATAAGGCCTGCCCGTCAGGCTTCCAGTTCGACATCCCAGTAGAGATAGTCCATCCAGCTCTCATGCAGATAGTTCGGGGGGAAGAGCCGGCCGTTATTGTGCAAATCGTGCACCGTCGGCTGGTAGGGCTTCTGCCTCGGCCACATCTTGGCCTGCGACGGCATCTGGCCGCCCTTCTTCAGATTGCAGGGCGAGCAGGCGGCGACCACGTTTCCCCACGTCGTCGCGCCGCCGCAACGACGTGGGACGACGTGGTCGAAGGTGAGGTCTTCGTGCCTCCCGCAATACTGGCACTGGAATCTGTCGCGCAGGAAGACGTTGAAGCGGGTGAAGGCTGGGTGCCGGCTGGGCTTCACATAGCTCTTCAGGCTCACCACGCTCGGTATCTTCATCGAAAACGAAGGCGAGGAGACGGCGTGGTCGTATTCGGCGACGATGTTGACACGCTCCAGGAACACCGCCTTGATCGCGTCCTGCCAGGACCAGAGCGACAGCGGGTAATAGCTGAGCGGGCGGTAATCCGCGTTCAGCACCAGGGCAGGCATGCCATCTGGAGAGACGGCGATCGTCACGAACATCACCTCCTGGAATCATTCCCGAACCGATCGGCACGGATAATGTAAGCCCGCGATGACAGGCTTGTGAAGCAGGAAAAAATCGCCCGAAAAGTGCGATTTCGCCGGTTCTATACGGAGTTAGCCGGAACTGGCGTTATCGGCGCCGCGTCACGCCCCCTGGTCTCGCGGTAATAGGCCCAGAAGAGCCGCGCCGCGACGCCGCGCCAGGGCGACCATGATTCGGCGAGTTGGATGAGGGCCTTTTCGCCGGGGCGCGGCTCGATGGCGAGCGCGTGGCCGACGGCGGTCTGGAGCGCGACGTCGCGCGCGGGGAAGATGTCGGGATGGCCGGCGGCGAAGAGCAGATAGACTTCCGCCGTCCATGCACCGATGCCATGGACGGCAGTGAGGGCCCGCATCGCCTCGGCGGGATCGAGGCGGCAGAGATGGTGGAGATCGAGCCCGTCATTTGCGACAGCGCCGGCGATGGCCAGAAGCGTTCGCTGTTTCGGCCGCGACAGGCCGGCCTCGCGGAAAATATCTTCGCCGGCGGCGAGCACGCCTTCGGCGGTGAGCGGATCGACAAGTCGTATGAGCCGGCCGAAGATGGCGTCGGCGCTGGCGCGCGAGACCTGCTGGGAGACGATGATCGAGGCGAGGCTGCGGAAACCGGGTTCCGACAGCCTCAGCGGCACCTCGCCGGCCATTTCGCGCACGCGGACGAGCCGCGCGTCGGCGACGCAGAGCGCGTCCAGACCGCGATGGACGTGCTCCAGGGTTTCGATGCGCTGCATGAGCTTGTCCTTGACCGGCCGGCAAAGTAGCAATCGGCCGGTGACCCGTCCAACCCGCTTTGTCAGCATGAAATGACCAGCCCCGTCTTCCGCTTCGCCCCAAGCCCCAACGGGCGGCTGCATCTGGGGCATGCCTATTCGGCGCTTCTCAACCGGAAGCTGGCGGACGGGGCGGGCGGGCGGCTGCTGCTGAGGATAGAGGATATCGACCCGACGCGGTCCGCCGAGGAATATGAGCGCGGCATCCTTGAAGACCTTGCCTGGCTCGGCATCGAATTCGAAAAGCCGGTGCGTCGGCAATCCGAGCATATGGACGCCTACCGCGCGCATCTCGAGCGGCTGATCGCGGAGGAACTGGTCTATCCGGCCTTCATGAGCCGTGGCGATATCCGCGCCCATATCGCGCAAGCACACGCCGAGGGCGGGCGATGGCCGGTCGATCCGGACGGCGCGCCGCTCTATCCGGGCCTCGACCGTCTCGTGCCGGTGCGCGAAAGGAAACGGCGGATCGGAAGCGGAGCGCCCTTCGCCTGGCGGCTGGACATGGCGCGTGCGCTCGATCATGTCGCAAAACCGCTCTCATGGCGGCGAGACGGGCGTCGTGCCCGCCGATCCGGCGCTTTGGGGAGACGTGATCCTGGCGCGCCGCGAGACGCCGACCAGCTATCATCTCTCGGTAGTGACCGACGACGCGGCGCAGGGCGTCACCGACGTGGTGCGCGGGCGCGACCTTTTCCATGCCACCGGCGTTCACCGGCTTTTGCAGGAACTGCTCGGCCTGCCGGCTCCGCGCTATTTCCACCACGATCTCGTTATGGGCGAGGACGGGCGCAAACTGTCGAAAAGCCGTGGCGACACGGCGCTCGCCGCGTTGAGGGCGCAAGGCCGAACGCCGGACGATATACGCCGGATGGCCGGTCTTTGAAGCCGCGAAGGAAGCTACAATCGTGCCAGGCCGGCCTTGAGCACGGCAAGAGCGCCGAGGCAGGCGAAGGCGCCGACGAGGCCGGTGGCGACGGCCGTCTTCAAATCGTAGAAATGGATGCCGTAGAGATTGGCCGCGAAAATGCCGAGAAAGAAGCCGGCCGTCACGACGACCGTGTTGCCGATCGGCCCAAATCCCTCGGAGCCGAGCAGGCCGTCGAGCGCCATGCCGAAAATGAAGGAAAGGATGGCGACGACCACGAAGGCCATCATCAGCCAGGTTGGGTCAAGGTTCATCAGCATGGTTCGTTCTTTCGGGAACCGCCGGCGCACCCATTCCGCGCTTCCCGGGGAGGATATGGCCCAATCGTTTCATTTTGCTTATCGGAATGATCGGCATTAGAGGCACGTGCTCCGCCGATTCCCCTCAAGCGAACCCGAAGCGCCGGCATGAAACTCGTTTCCAGACTTGCTCCCGGCCTGTTCGTGGTGCTTTGGGCGACCGGCTTCGTCGGCGCCCGCTACGCCATGCCGTGGGCCGAGCCGTTCACATTCCTGACATTGCGTTTCTCGATCGCCTTGCTGCTGTTCGTGGTCCTGGCGTTTGTCCTCGGCGCCCGATGGCAAGGCGGGCGCGTCGCGTTCAACGCGGTCGTTGCGGGCTTCCTGATGCAAGGTGTCTATCTCGGCGGCGTCTTCTGGGCGATCCATCGCGGCATGCCGGCGGGGCTTGCCGCCCTGATCGCCGGGCTGCAGCCGCTCATCACGGCGATCCTTGCTGGCGCCTTTCTCGGCGACCGTGTGCTTGCGCGGCAATGGGCCGGTATCGCCATCGGCTTCGGCGGGGTGGTGATCGTGGTCATGCCCAGCCTTCGCGTCGGGGCCGGCGGCGTGACGGCGGCGACGCTTTTCGCTTGCGTGATCGCCGTGATCGGCATGAGCGTCGGCACGATCTGGCAGAAGCGCCATGGCGGCAGCGACCTGATCACCGGGACGGCGTGGCAATATCTCGGCGGCGCCGTGCCGATGGTCGCCGCAGCACTCCTGTTCGAAGACAGGCATGTGGTCGTCAACGGCGAGTTCGTCTTCGCTCTCGCCTGGCTGGTCCTTGCGCTTTCGGTCGGCGCCATCCTGCTTTTGATGCTGATGATCCGCGAGGGCGAGGTGGCCAAGGTCGCCTCGCTTTTCTACCTCGTTCCCGCCGTGACCGCGATCATGACATGGGCGCTTTTCGACGAGCGGCTGACGCCGCTTCAGATAGGCGGCATGGTGGTCACCTGCCTCGGCGTGGCGCTCGCCACCGGTTCCCGAATGGCTTCTCAGCCGGATATCCGGGCCCGCGCTTCCAGATAGCGCCGGATCGCGGCGTTCAGTTCGCCGCCCATGATGAAGATCACCGAGACGATGTAGAGGAAGACGATGGCGATCATGATGGAGGCAAGGCCGGCATAGGTCGCCACGTAGGAGGAAAAGCGCTCCAGATAGGCGGCGAAGATCGTGGAGCCCGCTACCCAGCCGATCAGCGTGAACAATATGCCCGGCGCGATATCGACAAAGCGTCGACTGCCGGCGGGCAGCCAGAAATGCACGGCGATCAGCCCGAACACGATGACGATCGAGGCGACGACGAAGCGCCACAGCGTGATCGTGCCGAGATAGGGCTCGATCCAGTCGAGATGGCGCGCGGCGATGTGCACGGCGATCGGCGCGGCGACGAGAAGGATGCTGATGGCGAAGAAGCCGAGCGTGGCGATGAGCACGAAGACGAGGCTCTGCAGGCGGCGGTAGAAAAAGCCGCGGGTTTCGGTGACGCGATAGGCGCGATTCAGCGCCACCCGCAGCGCCTCGATCCCGTTCGAGGCGAAGAAGGCGGCGGCGAGCACGCCGTAGGTCAGGAAGTCGCCGCGCTGCACGGTCAGCACGCGCTGTACCTGGCGCGAGATCGGCTCGGCGATCTGCTCGGGCCAGGTGTCGAAGACGATGTGGACGGCGGTGTCGGAGAAGGCGTGCGCGCCCAGAAAGCTCGCCAGCGCGGTGGCGAATATCAGGAAAGGGAACAGCGCCATCAGCGCCGTGATGGCTAGGTTGCTCGCCGTCGACCAGCCGTCGTCGTTGATGAAGTGACCTAGCGCGTCGCCCAGAACGCGTTTCAGCACGGCCACCCGCCGTAGAACCTCCGCCCCGGGGCGTCTCATGCCATGCAAGCCATCGGTCGATTGTCACTCCGCCGCAAATATGGGAAGGATTGAAGCCGGATAGCAACAAGATAGGGCGATGGCACCGATCTGCGAAGTCCTGAACCGGCCGTTCCGCGCATAGCTTTCACCGATCCGACACCCGAATGGAAGAAAAGCGAATCATTGTGGTCACCGGCGCGTCTTCCGGGATCGGCGCCTACTGCGCCCGCCGGCTTGCACGCGAGGGATGGCGGGTGATGGCGACGGCGAGGCGGCCGGAAGACATCGCGGCGCTCGACCGCGACGGGCTGGAAGGTTTTTACCTTGACTACCGCGATCCGTCGGCGATCGAGAATCTCGTCGCCGCCGTGCTCGAAAGGACCGGCGGCCGGATCGACGGGCTCTTCAACAATGGCGGTTACGCGCTTGCCGGCGCCGTCGAGGATATCCCCGTCGAGGCGCTGCGCGACCAGTTCGAGGCGAATTTCTTCGGCTGGCACGACCTGACCCGCCGTATCGTCCCGGCCATGCGGGCGCGGGGCCATGGCCGCATCGTCAACTGCTCGTCGATCCTCGGCAAGGTGCCGCTGCGCTACCGGGGCGCCTATTGCGCGTCGAAATTTGCGCTGGAAGGGCTGATGCTTTGCCTGAGGGCGGATCTCGCCGGCTCCGGCATCCATGTTTCGTTGATAGAGCCGGGACCGATCGAATCGAAGATCGCGCTCGCCGGGGCGGCCATCTTCGAGGGCCATGTCGACATCGAAAATTCGGTGCACCGAGACGCCTACCGCAGCCAGATCGAGCGCCTGCGTGCCGGCAAGGGCAGGTCGAGGCTGAAACGCGGCCCCGACGCCGTCTATCGTGCGCTTGGCCACGCGCTGGAAAGCCCGAGGCCGAGGCCGCACTACCCCGTCACCCTGCCGGCAAGGGCAGGTTTGCTCCTCAAGCGCATCCTGCCGGCAGCGTTATTCTACCGCATGGTCGCTGGTCAGGGTTGATTTCCGTAACGAAAGGGTAGTTTAACCCGGATATGTCCACCACCATCAAAATTTTTGCCGTCATCGTCATCGCCGCCGTCGTGGTCGTGCTGGTGCGCGGCCTCTTCAACATGGCGCAGGGCGGTTCGCCGTCGAAATCGAACAAGCTGATGCAGATGCGCGTGATGCTGCAATTCATCGCCATCGTGCTCGTTCTGCTGGCGGTCTATTTCACGCGCTGAGGCGGAGAGGCATGGTCGTTCTCAACAGGATCTATACGCGTACCGGCGACGACGGTACCACCGCGCTCGGCAGCGGAGAGCGGCGGCCGAAATTCGACCTGCGCGTCGCCGCCTATGGAACCGTGGACGAGGCCAATGCCTGCATAGGAACGGCGCGGGTGCATACGGCAGGCAATGCCGAGATTGACGGCATGCTGGGCCGGGTGCAGAACGATCTTTTCGATCTCGGCGCCGATCTGGCGCGGCCGGATACGGGCGAAAAGCTCGATTTCGAGCCGCTCAGGATCGTTGCCTCGCAGGTCAGCCGTGTGGAAGCCGACATCGATATCCTGAACAAGCGGCTCGACCGGCTGCGCAGCTTCGTGCTGTCGGGCGGCTCGCCGGCCGCCGCCGCGCTACATCTCGCGCGCACGGTTGCGCGTCGCGCCGAACGGCTGATCGTGGAACTTGCCGGCCAACCGGGCGAGATCGTCAGCAAGGAGGCGCTGCAATATATCAACCGCGTCTCGGATTTCCTTTTCGTTGCCGCCCGCATCGCCAATGACGACGGCAAGGCGGACGTCCTGTGGGTGCCCGGCAAGAATCGCTGAGGAAGCCGGTAAGGCCGGGCCGCAAACGGCGCTCGGCTGCGCTTCGGCGATCGTTTTATCGATTGAATACCGGCGCCGGGCTAGCGAGGGCGCGAAACCCATGTTAGTGGCGCGGCAACTCGGATTTCTGAGAGGTTGAGGCTGATGAAAATTCTGGTCCCGGTGAAGCGGGTTGTCGACTACAACGTCAAGATCAGGGTGAAGTCGGACGGCACGGGCGTGGAACTCGCGAACGTCAAGATGTCCATGAACCCGTTCGACGAGATCGGCATCGAGGAAGCGATCCGGCTGAAGGAGGCCGGCAAGGCGGAAGAGATCATCGCGGTATCGATCGGCCCGGCGCAGGCGGCCGAGACGATCCGCACCGCGCTCGCCATGGGGGCGGATCGCGGCATCCTGGTCAAGGTAGACGGGCAGGTCGAGCCGCTGGCGGTCGCCAAGATCCTCAAGGGCATGGTCGATCAGGAAAAGCCCGAACTGGTCATCCTCGGCAAGCAGGCGATCGACGACGATGCCAGCCAGACCGGGCAGATGCTGGCAGCCCTTCTCGGCTGGTCGCAGGGCACGTTCGCCTCCAAGGTCGAGATCGACGGCGGCAAGGCCAAGGTGACGCGCGAGGTCGATGGCGGCTTGCAGACAGTCGAACTGAAGATGCCGGCGATCGTGACCACCGATCTGCGCCTCAACCAGCCGCGCTATGCCTCGCTGCCCAACATCATGAAGGCGAAGAAGAAGCCGCTCGACGAGAAGAGCCCGGCCGACTACGGCGTCGACGTCGCGCCGAGGCTGAAAGTCCTGAAGACCGAGGAGCCCGGCGGCCGCAAGGCGGGCGTCAAGGTCAAGGACGTGGCGGAACTGGTAGACAAGCTCAAGAACGAAGCAGGGGTGCTCTAATTCCGGTGAGGCCGGCCTGCAAACGGCCGGTTTCTCCGCTTCCGGTGCTCACGTACGGAAGTACGCTCCGCTCCGGTTCTCGAAACCAACCGTTTTCGGCTCAGCCTGACCGGAATTCAGGGAGCCTCGAAGACGAAAGTCAGGGAAACCAAAGATGGCCATTCTTTTGATCGCCGAACATGGCAACGACCACCTCTCCGACCAGACCGCCAAGGCGCTGTCGGCGGCGCTGAAGATCGGTTCGGGCGTTGACGTGCTGGTTGCCGGCAAGGGCGCCAAGGCGGCCGCCGACGCGGCGGCCAAGCTGAAGGGCGTGCGCAAAGTGTTGCTCGCCGAAAGCGACGAGCTTGCCGAGCGTCTGGCCGAGCCGCTCGCGGCGCTCGTCGTATCGCTCGCGGACGGCTACGACACGATCCTCGCGGCGGCCACCACCATGGGCAAGAACGTCATGCCGCGCATCGCGGCGCTCCTCGACGTGATGCAGGTGTCCGAGATCGTCGAGGTAGTGGCGGCCGATACGTTCAAGCGGCCGATCTATGCCGGCAACGCCATCCAGACCGTGCAGGCGACCGACGCCAAGAAGGTGGTCACCGTCCGGACCGCCAGCTTCCAGGCGGCTCCGGAAGGCGGGTCGGCTCCGGTGGAGACCGTCAAGCCGGCGGCGAATCCCGGCCTCTCCACCTTCATCGAGAACCGGCTGTCGGAGAACGACCGGCCGGAACTCACTTCGGCCAAGATCATCATCTCGGGCGGCCGCGCGCTCGGTTCCGCCGAGAAATTCCAGGAGGTCATCCTGCCGGTCGCCGACAAGCTCGGCGCCGCCGTCGGCGCCTCCCGCGCCGCGGTCGATGCCGGCTATGCGCCGAACGACTGGCAGGTCGGCCAGACCGGCAAGGTGGTCGCGCCCGACCTCTACATCGCCTGCGGCATCTCCGGCGCCATCCAGCACCTCGCCGGCATGAAGGATTCCAAGGTCATCGTCGCCATCAACAAGGACGAGGAGGCGCCGATCTTCCAGGTTGCCGATTACGGCCTCGTGGGCGACCTCTTCGTCATCCTGCCGGAATTGCAGAAGGCGCTTTGACGGGTCTCGGCGTTCCGTATTAAATAGGAAGGGCGGGGTAGACGAAGTCGCCCCGCCCTTTTAGTTTGCACTGCACAAAAATCGGGCGGACGGCCCAGGGCAGGATCAATCCAATGAGCGGCAAGATCGCGACGGTGGGTATTATTGGCGCGGGCCAGATGGGCAGCGGCATCGCGCATGTCGCCGCGCTGGCCGGCTACAAGGTGCTGCTCCACGACATCTCGGCCGAACGGATCGAGCACGGCATCGCCACCATCAACGGCAACATGGCGCGCCAGGTGCACTCCGGCAAGCTGGAGGAGAAAGTCCGGCAGCAGGCCATCGCCCACATCACCGCCGCGCCCGAGATGGACAAGCTCGGGGGCGCGGATCTCGTCGTCGAAGCGGCGACCGAGGACGAGACGGTCAAACGCAAGATCTACGCGCTGCTCTGCCCGCTGCTCAATCCAGAAGCCATCCTGGCGACCAACACGTCCTCCATCTCGATCACGCGCCTTGCCTCGCAGACCGACCGGCCGGAGCGCTTCATCGGCATTCATTTCATGAACCCGGTGCCGCTCATGAAACTGGTGGAACTGGTGCGCGGCATCGCCACCGCCGACCAGACCTTCGAGATGTCGAAGACCTTCGTGCAAAGCCTCGACAAGACGGTGACGGTCGCCGAGGATTTCCCCGCCTTCATCGTCAACCGCATCCTGCTGCCGATGATAAACGAGGCGATCTATACGCTCTATGAAGGCGTCGGCTCGGTCGAGGCGATCGACACGGCCATGCGGCTCGGCGCGAACCATCCGATGGGGCCGCTGCAGCTTGCCGATTTCATCGGCCTCGACACCTGCCTCTCCATCATGCAGGTGCTGCATGAGGGGCTTTCGGATTCGAAATACCGGCCCTGTCCGCTGCTGGTAAAATATGTGGAGGCCGGCTGGCTCGGCCGCAAGACGGATCGCGGCTTCTACGATTATCGCGGCGAGCAGCCGGTTCCGACGCGGTAGGGGTCGCCCTGATGACGAAGAGCGGTGTCGGGGACTGGCGCGGCGAGATGCTGGCGCGGCTCCGTGCGCTCATCAAGGATGCCGACCCCGAAGTGGTCGAGGAGGTGAAATGGCGCAAGCCGTCGAACCCCTCGGGTGTTCCGGTGTGGGAGCATGACGGCATCCTTTGCACCGGCGAGACATACAAGGACAAGGTGAAGCTGACCTTCGCCAGGGGAGCTTCGCTTGCGGATCCTTCAGGCCTGTTCAACTCCGGCCTCGATGGCGGCACACGGCGCGCCATCGACTTCCATGAGAGCGACGCGATCGACGACGAGGCGCTGAAGGCGCTTTTTCGCGCAGCCGTCGAGGCGAACATTTCGGCGCGGGCGGCTGCCCGCACCCGAAAGAAACCAAAAGGCGGCTGAGGAGCCTGCCGGCTTCTCGCTCAGCCGCCGGCGGCGGTGTCGATGAACGCTTCGGCCTCCGCACTTGCCCAGGCGGCCGGTCCGTTCATGTGGGTCATGAGGCAGCCGTCCTTGTCGATCAGGAGCGTCACCGGCAGGCCGAGCGCCAGGCCGCGATCCTTCAGATCGTTGAAGAGCGCCATCGTATGGTCGCTGTAATAGGTGAGCGTGGTCGCACCGGTCTCGCTCAGGAATTTCCTCGGCTTTTCATCGCCCCCCGTGTCGGCGTTGACCGCGACCACCTGGAATCCGGGCCCGCCCTTCTGTTTCTGCAAGGCGTCGAGTTCCGGCATCTCGGCGCGGCAGGGTGCGCACCACGTCGCCCAGAGGTTCATCAGCACGGTCTTGCCCTTGAAATCGGCGAGTTTCAGCGGCTTGCCGTCGGGGCCGTTGAAGGAGAGCCCGGCGAGGCTGGTCGGCGGGCTCGAAGCGGACATCGACGCCACGCTGCCGGTTGCCGCGGCCGAGAGCTTCTTGGCCTCGTCCGTCTTCGCCGCGCAGCCGTTCGGCGCCGAAGCGGCAGTGCTTGCGGTCTCGGCCAGCTTGTTGCCAGAGGGCCATTCCGTCACGTATAGGGCAAAGCCGGCCACGATGATGCAAAGGGCGATCAGGGTCGCCACGATGCGCGCCGCCGGCCAGGATTTCTTTCCGTCCGACATTTCCAATCTCCTTGTGCCCGGTAAACATGATGAGCGAAAAAAAGGCCAGCAACCAGATGTGGGGCGGACGATTTGCCTCGGGTCCCTCGGCGGTCATGGAGGCGATCAACGCTTCGATCGGTTTCGACAAAAAACTCTACGCGCAGGATATTCGCGGCTCGCTGGCGCATGCGGCGATGCTGGCCAGGGTCGGCATCCTGTCGGCCGAGGATAGCGAAAAGATCGCGCGCGGGCTCAACACGATTTCGTCAAAGCTGGACGACGGCCGGTTCGAGTTCTCGAGAAAGCTCGAGGACATCCACATGAATATCGAGGCAGCGCTCGCCGAGCTGATCGGCCCGGCAGCGGGCCGGCTGCACACGGCGCGCTCGCGCAATGACCAGGTGGCCGTCGATTTCCGGCTTTGGGTCAAGGAGGAAACGCAGCGTGTGGCAGCGGCGCTGCAAGCGCTCATCGCTGTCCTGCTCGACCGGGCCGAGGAGCATGCCCAGACCGTCATGCCCGGTTTCACGCACCTCCAATCCGCCCAACCCGTCACTTTCGGCCATCATCTGATGGCCTATGTCGAGATGTTCGGCCGCGATTTGTGGCGCGCGCATGACGCAATCGAACGCATGGACGAAAGCCCGCTCGGCGCAGCCGCGCTCGCCGGCACGAGCTTTCCGATCGACCGGCACATGACGGCGAAGGAACTCGGCTTCCGCGAGCCGACGCGCAACTCAATCGATTCGGTCTCCGATCGCGATTTCGCGCTGGAATTCCTGTCGCTCGCCTCGATCACGGGCGTGCATCTTTCGCGCATGGCCGAGGAGATCGTCATCTGGTCGACGCCGCAATTCGGCTTCGTCAGGCTGTCGGATTCCTTCTCCACCGGCTCCTCGATCATGCCGCAGAAGAAGAACCCGGACGCCGCCGAACTGGTGCGCGCCAAGACCGGCCGGCTGAACGGCCATCTGGTGGCGCTGCTGACGGTCATGAAAGGCCTTCCGCTCGCCTATTCCAAGGACATGCAGGAAGACAAGGAAGCGGTCTTCGACGCGGCCGAGACGCTCGACCTGATGCTGGCGGCGATGACCGGCATGATCGGCGACCTCGCCGTCAACGAAGCCGCCATGAAGAAGGCGGCGGGCGCCGGCTATTCGACCGCGACCGACCTCGCCGACTGGCTGGTGCGGGAGGCCGGCTTGCCGTTCCGCGAGGCGCATCATGTCACCGGCCGCGCGGTGGCGCTTGCCGAGGGGAAAAGATGCGGGCTGGAAAAGCTGTCGCTGGCGGCGTTGCAGGCACTCCACCCTTCTATCACGGATGACGTCTATTCCGTGCTCCCGGTGCGAAATTCGGTCAGGAGCCGCACCTCCTTCGGAGGCACCGCGCCGTCGGAGGTACGCCGGCAGATTCGCTACTGGCGCAAGCGGTTGAAACAGGGTGCGCGTCCGGGCAAAGTCCGCTAAACAGCTTCAACGAATTCGCAAACGGACAGGTCCATGAACCGGCGCAGGCTGATGGCTTCTTTCGCACTTCTCGGCGCCGCCGCGCTTCTGGAGACGGCGTGCGGCCGGCGGCCGACCGAACTCGACACGCCCTACGCGGCATCGATGGATGCGCGCAAGGAAGCGCAGGACCAGAAGAAGACGCCGCTGCCGCCCGAGCCGAAGAAACCGGAGAAGGACAAACGCTTCTTCCTCGACGGCCTGATCGACTAATTCCCCACAAAATTCCATACGGGGGCTTTCGTGAACCATTTCCATTATCGCGACGGCGTGCTCCACGCCGAGGACGTGCCGGTGCCCGCGATCGCGGCCGCCGTCGGCACGCCGTTCTACTGCTATTCCACCGCGACGCTGAAGAGGCACTATACGGTGTTCGCCGGTGCTTTCGCCGGAATGGACGCGCTCGTCTGCTACGCGCTGAAGGCGAACTCCAACCAGGCGGTGATCCGGACGCTGGCGAGGCTCGGCGCGGGCGCCGACGTCGTCTCGGAAGGCGAATTGCGCCGGGCGCTCGCCGCCTCCGTCCCGCCGGAAAAGATCGTCTTTTCCGGCGTCGGCAAGACCGCGTGCGAGATGGATTTCGCCCTTTCCGCCGGCATCCATTGCTTCAACGTGGAGTCGGAGCCGGAACTCGACCTTCTGTCGGTGCGCGCCGTGGCGGCGGGCAAAAGCGCGCCCGTATCGCTGAGGATAAACCCCGACGTCGATGCGCATACGCACCGCAAGATCGCCACCGGCAAGGCGGAGAACAAGTTCGGCATTCCCTTGCGGCATGCGCGGGACATCTATCGCCGCGCCGCCGCGCTGCCGGGCATCGAAATCGTCGGCATCGACATGCATATCGGCAGCCAGATCACCGAATTGCAGCCCTTCGACGACGCCTTCAAGCTTCTGGCGGAACTCGCCGTGGCGTTGAGAGCCGACGGCCACGATATCCGCCATGTCGATCTCGGCGGCGGGCTCGGCATTCCCTACCGGATCGACAATGATCCGCCGCCGCTGCCCGACGCCTATGCGGCAATCGTGCGCAAGAATATCGCGCCGCTCGGGTTGAAGGTGATGTTCGAGCCCGGCCGCCTGATCGTCGGCAATGCCGGGATCCTGGTCTCGGAAGTCCTCTACATGAAGCATGGCGACGGCAAGGATTTCCTCATCGTCGACGCCGCCATGAACGACCTCGTGCGGCCGACGCTCTACGACGCCTGGCACGATATCCGCCCGGTCGTGGAACCTGTGCCGGATGCCGCGCACAGGGTCGTCGACGTGGTCGGGCCGGTCTGCGAGACGGGCGATTACCTGGCGCTCGGGCGCGACCTGCCGGCGCTGGAATCAGGCGATCTGATCGCGGTCGGAACCGCCGGCGCCTATGGCGCGGTCCAGGCCGGAACCTATAATTCGCGGCTTCTCGTGCCCGAAGTGCTCGTCGACGGCGACCGCTATCACGTGGTCCGGCCGCGTGGCACCTATGAGGAACTGATCGGGCTCGATTCGCTGCCGGACTGGCTGTGAGGGGATTTGCCGAAGGGCGGAGGCCGACAGCCACCGCCGCGCGCGCGTCAGGGTAGCGCCCCTGCGCACCCCCCTCTGTCCTGCCGGACATCTCCCCCTCAAGGGGGGAGATTGGCTGTCGTTACCGCTTCCGCCAATCGTCAAAGCCCCAAAAGAGGAGCCGGCGGCGCGGCCGGCTGATCTCCCCCCTTGAGGGGGAGATGTCCGGCAGGACAGAGGGGGGTGCGAAGGGGCGGAGGGCAGTGGAATATGTTCATAGCGACGGCGGCTTACCCCGCCCTCCAATGTGCCGGTCGCTTCACGTTTTCGTACCCCTGCCTCGCCTTTGCCGAGATTGCTGCTATCCTTGGGGCGTTGCGGTTTTCGCAATAGACGACAGGCCCGGCATGGCCTGACGTGGAAAGGATCGATGGCCGACACGCCCGACGACGCCGGCTTCGATACCGGCATCATTTCCCGGCTTGCCCGCACGCGCCTCATGACGCGCGCGGTCATGGTGGTGGAGCGCGCGTGGCCGCTTGTCCTGCCGATCCTGCTGGTCGCCGGCCTGTTCCTCAGCCTTTCCTGGTTCGGCCTGTTCCGCATCGTGCCCGATTGGCTGCGGCTTGCGCTGGCGGGGCTGTTCGGGCTGGCGGCGCTTGGCGCGCTCGTACCCTTGCGACGGTTTCGCATGCCATTGGATGCAGAGATCGACCGCCGGATCGAAGCGGCGAACGGGCTCCTCCATACGCCCGTCCTCGTGCAGACCGACCGGCCCGGCGGCAACCCCGACGATTTCTCCGATGCGCTGTGGCGCGAGCATCAGCGCCGCATGGCCGAAAAGCTTGCCGGCGTGTCCGCCGATGCGCCACGCCCCAATATTCCCGAGCGTGATCCCTGGGCTGTCCGCGCGGGCGTCGCGCTGGTCTTCGTGGTGGCGCTTGCCTTTACCGCAAGCCCTTACAGCGGCAGCGTCACCGATGCGTTCCAAGCGGCCGCCATGCGCGGGGCGACGCCGCCCCGGATCGACGCCTGGGTGACGCCGCCCGCCTATACCGGCCGCGCGCCGATCTTCCTGACCGGCGGCAACGAGGCCGGCGGGGATGAGGCGGCGAAGCTTCTCCAGGTGCCTGAAAACAGCCAGCTTGCGCTTCGCGTGACTGGCGGCAGCGGCAATGAGACGCTCGATTTCATCGACGCGGAAGGCGATGCGCGCGCGGTTCCGGCCGAAGAGGCGCAAGGCGGCGACAAGGCCGCTCGCTCCGACGCATCGGGCAATGCGGCCGCGAAAATCTCCCGCTTCGCCGTAGCGCTGACGAAGAACGGCGCGGTGAGCCTGAAATCGGGCCGCGACGAGATGCGGCGCTGGACGTTCGACATCATCCCCGACCGTCCGCCCGTGATCCATTTCACGGCCGAGCCGCGGCATGCGGTCAACGGCGCGCTGGAGCTTTCCTATTCGATCGAGGACGATTACGGCCCGGCTTCCGCCAAAGCCGTCTTCGAACAGGCGGAAAGGCCGGCGCCCGGCGCGCATCCGCTCTATTCGGCGCCGGAGATGCCGCTGGCCCTGCCGCGTGGCGACGCGAAGAACCATGCCGCCAAGACGACCAAGGATTTGACGGACCATCCATGGGCCGGCACGACGGTACGGCTGACGCTGAAGGCGAGGGACGACGCCGGGCACGAGGCGTCGAGCGAGACGAAAATCGTGCAACTGCCCGAGCGGCCGTTCACCAACCCTCTGGCGCGTGCGCTGGTGGAGCAGCGGCGCATCCTCGCGCTCGACGCCAACAGCAAGCGCCGCGTGCTCGACATGATGGACGCGATCACGCTGCGGCCCGAGGACACGTTCACGAATATGGGCCATTACCTCGCCATCATGAGCGCGCGGACGCGGCTGAAGATGGCCGGTACCGACGACCAGTTGCGCGACGTCGTCGCCTATCTCTGGGCTATCGCGCTCGGCATCGAGGAGGGCAATCTGTCGGCGGCCAAGAAGCGGCTGCGACAGGCCGAACAGGCGCTTCAGCAGGCGCTGAAGAACGGCGCATCCGACCAGCAGATCGACAAGCTGATGAAGGAGCTTCGGCAGGCGATGCAGGACTATCTGCGCGAGTTTGCCGAGCGGATGCAGAAGAACCCGAACCTCGCCCAGCAGCCGTCGCAGAACGGTCGCGAGATAAGGCAGAGCGATTTGCAGCGCATGCTCGACCAGATCGAGAACCTCGCCAAATCGGGCGCGCACGACAAGGCGCAGGAACTGCTCTCGCAGCTCCAGAACATGATGAACAACCTTCAGGCCGGCCGGCCGGGGCAGCAGGGCGGCCAGCAGCAGGGCGAGATGCGCCAGCAGATGGACAAGCTGGGCGAACTGATGCGGCGCCAGCAGGAGCTGATGAACAAGACCTTCCGCTTCCAGCAGGGGCAGCAGGGCCAGCGTGGCGAAGGCGAACAGGGAGAGAGCCAGGACGACGACCCATTCGGGCAGCAGGGACTGGGCGGCCAGCAGGGACTGGGTGGGCAGCAGGGGCAGGAGAGCCAGCAAGGCCAGGGTCAGCAGCAGGGCGAGCAGGACGGCTCCGGAGGGATGACACCGGACGAGCTGGCGCAGGCCCTGAAGCAGTTGCAGCAGGGGCAGGGCAAGCTCCGCGGCGACCTGGGCGACTTGACGAAGAAGCTCGACGAACTCGGCATCAAGCCGGGGAAAGGGTTCGGCGATGCCGACAAATCGATGGGGCAGGCCGGCGAATCGCTTGGCAGGAGCGAGGGCGAACAGGCGCTCGGTGAACAGAGCGAGGCGCTGGAGGCGCTGAGGCGCGGTGCCCGCGACATGATGCAGCAGATGCAGCAGGCCCAGCAGGGCGAGGATGGCGGCACGCAGACGGGCGGCCGCCAGAACGCCGACCGCGACCCGCTCGGCCGGCCGCGCGCCACCAGCGGTCCGGATTTCGGCGATTCGGTCAAGGTGCCCGACGAGATCGACGTGCAGCGGGCGCGCCGCATCCTCGAAGCGATACGCAAGCGCCTCGGCAACGCGCTGAGCCCCGAGATCGAGCGCAGCTATCTCGAGCGCCTGCTTCAGTTCAAGTGACTTCGCGTTTCCGCGAAATCAGGGATTTGCCGCAGGCTCCTCGCTCGGGCCGTGGAGCGTCGGGCTCATGGCGCGGCGCGGATTATTTCCTCCTCGACCCGGCCCAGGCGGTCCTTGCCGAAGAACATCTCCTTGCCGACGAAGAAGGTCGGCATGCCGAAGACGCCGCGGGCGACCGCGTTTTCGGTATTGGCGATAAGCCTGTCCTTGATCGCCTGTTGGCTCGTGCGTTCGAGGATGGCGCGTCCGTCGAGGCCGGCGGCGTCGAGCACCGCACCGGCCACGGCCGGGTCGTCCATTTTCTCCCCACCCTCCCACATGGCGCGGAAGCAGGCCTCCACGAAGGGAGCGAGTTTTCCTTCGTCTTCGGCGACGACGGCGCCGCGCATCATCAGAAGCGTGTTCACGGGAAAGTGCGGATTCATGCGGAAGGCGTCGACATGGTGGCGCTTGACGAAACGCCTGATCTCCAGCCGCTCGTAATCGAGCTTGTTCCTGACGCCGGCGAACTGCTCGAAGGGCGAGCGGTTGCCTGTCGCCTTGAAGATACCGCCGAGCAGGCAGGGATTATAGGCGAATGTCGCGCCGGTCCGTGCCTCTATCTCCGGAATGACCCGGTGCGCCAGATAGGCGTTCGGGCTGCCGAAATCGAAAATGAATTCCACGATCTTCATGGGTTCCTCACCATTTCTCGACCCATGGACGCAAATCCATCTCGTGCGTCCAGGCGCTGCGGTGCTGGCGATGCAGCACGACATAGGCGGCGGCGATCGCGTCGGGCGACAGGATGGCGTCTCTTTCGCGCATCTCGTCCACGTCCGGCCGCATGCCGCGGATGAAATCGGTGTCGATGGCGCCGTCGATGACGACATGGGCGACATGGATGTTCTTGGGGCCGAGCTCGCGCGCCATCGATTGCGCCAGCGCCCGCAATGCATGCTTGGCCCCGGCGAAGGCGGAGAAACCGTCGCCGCCGCGGACGCTGGCCGTCGCGCCGGTGAAAAGTATCGTGCCGCGCTCGCGCGGCAGCATGTGGCGGGCGGCCTCGCGTCCGGTCAGGAAGCCGGCAAAGGCCGCCATCTCCCACACCTTGCGGTAAACGCGCCCGGTCGTCTCCACGATGGGGAATCGGACATTGGCGCCGATGTTGAAGACCGCCGCTTCGATCGGGCCGATCTCGTCCTCGATCGTTGCGAAGAGCGAGACCATGGCGCCCTCGTCGCGCGCATCGACGCCGAAGGCGCGAGCGGCGCCGCCCTCGGCGCGAATCTTTGCCGCCAGCGCTTCCAGCCTGTCGAGATGGCGCGGCCGGCGAACGACGCAGGCAACCAGCCCCTCGCGCGCGAACGCCTTTGCGATCGCCGCCCCGGTATCGTCACCGGCGCCGATGACTACGCACACACCCGCATCGGACATCGAAATCTCCCAGGCCTCTTGCCCGGGACCCGGTCCTCAGGCGTCGCCCTTGACGATACCCACGAACGGCAGTTCGCGAAAGGCGTGCGCCACGTCCATGCCGTAGCCGACGACGAAATGGTCGGGACAGTCGAAGCCGACGAAATCGGGCTCGATATCGGCCTTGCGGCGCATGCGCTTGTCGAGCAGCACCGCGATGTGGACGTTGCCCGCCCCTCGCGACAGCATGAGGTCGCGTGTGTATTTCAGCGTGTTGCCCGATTCCAGTATGTCGTCGATGAGAAGGATGTCGCGGCCGGTCACGTCGTTGTCGATGTCGCGCAGCACCCTGACCTCGCCGGCGGTCGTGCCGGCGCCGTAGCTGGAGATGAAGATGAATTCGACTTCCGGCGAAATGCCGGCGTCGTGCATGGCGCGGATGAGGTCGGCGGCGAAGATGAAGGAGCCTTTCAGGATCGAGATCACCAGAAGGTCGTTATAATCGCGTCCGGCGATATCCTTGGCGAGTTCCAGATTGCGGCGTGCGATGGCCGACGCGCTGAAGAGGACCTCTATGTTCTTGCCGCGGACGATGGGCATACGGCTCAATCCTGCCTGTCGAAAGATACCGATACGGATTTCACCCCGTCTTTAGGCACCTCCAGGCGGCTGGAGAAGGCGAAGGTCTCGCCTGCGGCGATCCGCCGGTCCCTTGTCCCCAGGAAAAAGTGGGTGGTCCTGCCGTCTTCGCCTTCGACGGAGATGGCGAGCGGCGGGACGTCGATCGCCCGCCCGGTCTCGTTGGCGGCGCTGCCGTCGACGAAGAGGATGGCGCGTCCGTCGATCTTTTCGATGCGGGTATGGACCGAAGCGATCTTCAGCGTCGGAGTGCCGGCGAGGAAAGCGGGCAGTTGTATCGACGGCAGCAGCGCATGGCCGCCCGAAACCCAGAAGGCGAGGGCGGCGAGGCAGAGCCCGAAAAGCCAGAACGCTGCCCCGCCGGGCTGGCCGCGCAGCCGCGGCGGCGGTGCTTCCGTGCGCTTCAACACATCCAGTCCCGCGATACCGGGCGCATGGGCGATGAAGCGCGGGGAGGGACGTTCGGGAGCCGGGGGCCTGGCAGGTGAAATCGTCTCGAATTCGGCGTCGATGACGTCGCCGGCCGGACGCAGGGGAGCGCCGGCGCCCGGAGCCGCCGTGTCCGTCATGATTTCGCCCGAAACCGGGCGAGCTTTCGAAGCCTCGTTCATGCGGGCCGGCCATTTTTCGCGCGTTCGGACGATCGGTAGACCAAAAATGGTTAATGCTTCGCCATCTCGGTCCAAACGTGATCGCCGAAACGGCGCAATTTAACCGGCGGTTAACCATGCGAAACCATGGTCGACGGGGTGTTCCCCGTCATACGGGAGGGTTGTGAGGGCAGCGTCAAGGTGTTCCGTTTCGAAAATGTCGGGCTGCGATACGGGATGGGGCCGGAGATCCTGCGGGATATCTCTCTCCACATACCCGCGCGCTCGTTCCAGTTTCTGAGCGGACCGTCGGGCGCGGGCAAGACGACGCTGCTGCGCCTGCTTTTCCTGTCGCTCAAGCCGACGCGCGGGCTGATCACCGTCTTCGGCAAGGATCGCTCGCGGATCGCCCGGCGTGAACTGCCGGCGCTGCGCCGGCGCATCGGGGTGGTCTTCCAGGATTTCCGCCTGCTCGACCATATGACGACCTACGAAAACGTGGCGCTGCCGCTGCGCGTGCGTGGCCGGGAGGAAGCGAATTACCGGAGCGACGTGATCGAGCTTTTGAAATGGGTCGGGCTCGGCGAGCGCATGCATGTCCTGCCGCCTGTCCTTTCGGGTGGCGAAAAGCAGCGCGCGGCGATCGCCCGGGCGCTGATCGAGCAGCCCGAAATCCTGCTTGCCGACGAGCCGACCGGCAATGTCGATCCGCCGCTGGCGCGCCGCCTGCTCAGGCTCTTCATCGAACTCAACCGGCTCGGCACCGCCGTCGTCATCGCCACGCATGACGTGACCTTGATGGAACAGGTGGACGCGCGGCGCATGATCCTCTCCGGCGGAAGGCTGGATATCTATGACTGAGCCGGCGGGAAGCGACACTTTCGCCGAGACCGGCGTATCGCCCGACGAGGCGGCGGCGGTTTATGCGCCGGATGCTGCGCGTCCGCCGGCGGCGCGGCGGCGTCCGACGGCGCCGATCGTGCCCGGGCAGAACATCGCCGCGCGGGCCCTCATCCTGGTCATCGCCATCATGACGTTCCTTTCCTGCCTGACGCTGGGCGCGGTGACGCTGGTGCGCGGCGCGGCCCTGACCTGGGAAGGGCAGATCTCGCGCGAGGCCACCATCCAGATCAAGCCGGTGGACGGGCTCGACATGGAGGCAGCGCTCCAGAAGGCACAAGCGATCGCGGCGCGCTTCAAGGGCGTTACCGGCGCATCGATCGTCAGCCGCGAGGCCACGGCGCGGCTCCTCGAACCCTGGCTCGGCAAGGGGCTCGACATCGACGAACTGCCGGTGCCGCGTCTCGTCGTCGTCACCATCGACACGGCGCACCCGCCGGACTTCGCTTCCATGCGCAATCTCGTGAAGGCTGAAATCCAAAGCGCCAGCCTGGACGATCACCGCAGTTGGGTCGACCGGCTGATCGCCATGGCGCATATGACGGTCACCATCGGCATCGCCGTGCTCGTGCTGATGCTTTCGGCGACGGTGCTTTCCATCGTCTTCGCCACGCGCGGCGCCATGGCGGGTAACGGCCATATCATCGAGGTCCTGCATTTCGTCGGCGCCGACGCGCGCTTCATCGCGGCGGAATTCCGTGGCCATTTCCTTTTGATGGGACTGAAGGGCGCGGCGGCGGGCGGCATCGGGGCGATCATCGTCTTTCTCGTTTTCGCCTGGATTTCGGCTCGCAACATGGCCACTCCCCAGGCCGACCAGGCGGCGGCGCTGTTTGGAAATTTCGGCATCGATGCGAGCGGCTATGCCGGCGTCGGCCTGATCGTACTGCTCATCGCCGGCCTTACCGCCGCGACCTCGCATTTCACCGTGGTGCGCTATCTTGCCGACATCGAGACACGCCAGCCGGAGCAGTGAGCGGTCATGGTTTCCGGTCAAGTTTTGAAACGCCGTGAAATACATTGTGGGAGTATCGCTCCCTTTCGGCTTTCAAGCGCCGTAATTGACGGTTATTGCTGATAAAATGGACGCTCGTGAATCGACGGAGCGGCAGCAGGTGGGCGGAGCGGACGGGCAGAAATCCGTACACGTTTCATCGCTGAGACCTGTTTGGCGCCGTGCGCGCTTCGCCTTGTTGGGCGTTGCGGGGTTTGTCGTCGCGCTGACGGTCGGTTTTGGTGTTTTCGCCGAGCATATCAGCCTTTTGACGCAGCCGACCGACATGCGCACCGCCGACGGCATCATCGTGCTTACCGGCGGGCAGTCGCGCCTGAGCGCCGCGTTCGATCTCCTGAAGGCGGGCAAGGGGAAGCGGCTGCTCATCAGCGGCGTCAACCCGCATGCGGACCGTCGGGCGCTGCGCGAGGTCACAGGCGGGGACAAGCGATTATTCACCTGTTGCGTCGATATCGACCATGTGGCGCTCGATACGATCGGCAATGCCGAACAGAGCGCCAAATGGGTCGCCGCCCATGATTACGGCCGCGTCATCCTCGTCACCAACAACTACCACATGCCGCGCAGCCTGCTGGAGATGCATCGGCTGCTGCCGCAGGCAAATGTCGAGCCCTACCCGGTAGTCAATTCAAGGCTGGATGACGGCAGCTGGCTGACGAAGCCGGACGCGCTTCGCGTGCTGGCCACCGAATACGTGAAATATCTGGCCGCGCTGGCGCGCAGCGTCGTGCCGGCCAATCCACCGGCCGAACACCCGGCAATCGTCAGTGCCGCGATCGAATAGGCTTTTCGGGCGGTTTGCCTTTTCATCCGGCGGCATGTATCGAACGGCCTCGCGCTTATCCCGGACACCTTCATGATCTTCCTGCGCTCGCTGGCGTTCAATCTGGCGCTTTACGTCGTCACGATCGTGGAAATGATCGTTTTCACGCCCTTCTATTTCCTCGCCGCACGCAAGAAGGCGTGGTGGGTGCCGAAATTCTGGGCGCGGTCCAATCTGTGGCTGCAAAACGTGCTGGCCGGCACCAGGAGCGAGGTCACTGGGCAGGAGAACCTTCCCGAAGGCGCCTACATACTGGCACCAAAACATCAGTCCTTCTGGGATACGTTCGCGCTGATGCCGCATATTCCCGACGCGGTCTACATCCTCAAGCGCGAGCTGATGTGGATCCCGTTCTTCGGTTGGTATCTCGGCAAGATGAACATGATACCGATCGATCGCGGCAGCCCTGCCAGGGCGCTCAGGAAGGTCGTGGTCGAGGCGCGGAAACGCGCCGAGGAGGGCCGCCAGATCATCATCTATCCGGAGGGAACGAGACGGCCGCCGGGAGCGGAGCCGGCCTACAAGCACGGCATCGCGGAGATCTATTCGCGCCTCGGCATCCCGGTCGTTCCCGTCGCGCATGTGGCGGGGCTCTACTGGCCGCGCAGGCGCTTCCTGCGCTATCCGGGCGTCATCAGGGCGCGTTTCCTGCCGCCCATCCCGCCCGGCCTTTCGCGCGCCGAGTTTATGAAGCGACTGACGGAGGAAACCGAAAGGGCCTGCGACGCGTTGCTGATCGAGGCGGCGCGGTCCGAAAATCCGCCGCCGCTGCCACCCACGGCGATCGAGCGCCTCAGGCAGCTCGGGGTGGATGTGCCCGGAAACGCCGTTGCCGCCTAATCGCGCCGCAGCCTGGCGGCGATGCTTTCAAGCCAATGGTCATGGATACCCAGCGCTTCAAGATGATGGACTGTATTGAAGACATAATCCTCGTTGCGGCCGGACTGGCCGGCGGCGCCGCTGACGACGGATACGGCGCGGTCGAGGTCGAGGCTGCCGGCATACTGGCGGTGCGTCCGGTCGACGATGAAGGACAGCGCCTCGACGGTGTCGCCGCCTTCGAGGCGTACCTTCAACAGGCGTTCCAGATAGACATTGGTCACCAGCTCGCGCTCGCGCAGATAGGCGCTCACTTCGTCTCTCAGCGCGCCCGCCACGCGAAAGGCAAGCCCGACGCAGGAGCCGCCGCGATCCAGTCCCAGCACGAGGCCGGGCCGTTTCTCCGTTCCCCGATGCACCCAGGAATAGATGCACAGCGACCGGCGGAAACCGTGGAGGTGGGCGCGACGCGCCTCGATATGGGCAAAACCCGGCCGCCAGATCAGAGAGCCGTAGCCGAAAACCCAAAAATCGCCCATATGGCCTGCCTCGATTTCCTGCCGATTCGTCAGCCGGGCCTAGCGAGACCGACAGCATGACGTCAAGTAACCTGCCGCGACGCCGCCGGCGCTCCGTGCTTATCTTCTGGTTTGCGGTGCTGATCGTCCTGATCGGTGTCGCATATACATTCGCCTGGATGCGCCTGGCGGACGTGGTTCGCTCGCGTGTCGAAGGGACGCTTGCCGCCCTGCGCGCGACGGGGGCGACAGCCGACTGCGCCAATCACGAGGTCCACGGCTTCCCGCTGCACTTCGTACTCGATTGCGAATCGATCCGGTACGCCGATCCGGCGGGGTTGTCCGAGGTTTCGACGGCATCCATGCGGGCCGAGGCCGATATCTACGATCCGCGGCGAATCCGTATACGGATTGCCGAGCCGGCCGTCGTCAAGGCGCCCGCGGTCGGGCAACTCGTGGTCCATTGGCGCAAGATGGACGGCGAACTTTTTCCGCCACTGGGCGGCAACGCGGCCGTATCGGTCGATGGTGAAGCGCTGGTCGCGGAGCGCGCCCAGGCCGAGCCGATGCTTACCGTCGCTTCGATGCATGGCATGGCGAGGGCGATCGGGAAAGACGCCTATCTCGATGGCCGCTTCGAGGGGTTGGAGTTCGGGCCGTCCATGCCGGACCTCGCCGCGTTGCCGCCCCTTTCCGGGAAAGCCGATCTGACGGTGGCCGATGGCGCAGCTCTGGCGCTCGCGGATGCGGGGAGTTTTCGCGGGCGGTCGGCGACGATCAGGGAATTGACGCTTTCGCCGAGCGACGACGCCAGCATCACCGTCAAGGGCAGCGCCTCGGTCGACGAGGAAGGGCGGCTCGACGCCCGTCTCAAGGTCCGGCTGCGCAATCCGGAACAACTGGCGGCGGCGTTCAAGCTTGCTTTTCCCGAAGCCGGCAAGGAGATCGACAGCGCCGCCGCGATGGTGATGATGTTCGGCAGCGATCCGCTCGTGCCGGTCGAGATCCACAATGGCAAGGTGACTGTCGGCTTTATTCCGCTTGGCCGTATCCCGCCGCTGCCATAACCGGCCGGTCAGGCTTTCGGGGCGGTGCCTTTGGCGTCGTTGTCCGTGTGCACCAGAACCTGGCGGCCGAAATCCGGTGCGTCCACTTCCTGGCCGGCCTCGATGATGGAGCGGCGGATGGCGCGGGTGCGGGTGAAAAGATCGAAGAGCTTTTCTCCGTCGCCCCAGCGAATGGCGCGCTGCAACGAGGCGAGATCCTCGGAGAAGCGGGCCAGCATCTCCAGTATCGCATCCTTGTTGTGCAGGCAGACATCGCGCCACATGGTCGGGTCGGAGGCGGCAAGCCGGGTGAAGTCGCGAAAGCCCGAGGCGGAATATTTGATGACTTCCGACTTGGTCACGGTCTGCAAATCGTCCGCCGTGCCGACGATGTTGTAGGCGATGATGTGCGGCAGATGCGAGACGATGGCGAGCACCATGTCGTGATGGTCGGGGTCCATCGTGTCGACGTTGGAGCCGCAGCGGCGCCAGAATTCCGACAACTTCTCCAGCGCGTCGGGATCGGTTCCCGGCAGCGGGGTGAATACGCACCAGCGGTTTTCGAAAAGCTCGGCGAAGCCGGAATCGGGGCCTGATTTTTCGGTGCCGGCAAGCGGATGACCGGGGATGAAATGCACGTTCGCCGGCAGTCTGGGCTGCATCTGCGCGATCACCGAGCCCTTGGTGGAGCCGACATCGGTGACGATGGCGCCGGGCTTCAGTGCCGGCGCGATCGCCTCCGCGACATCGCCGGAAGCGCCGACCGGCACCGAGACGACGACGAGGTCGGCATCGGCCACGGCTATCGCGGGATCGGCCGAATAGGAATCGCCGAGGCGGAGTTCCTTGGTGCGCGCCAGCGTGGCGGCGCTGCGGGTGGAGATCGCGACATGGCCGGCAAGCCCCTTGCGCCGGATGACACGCGCCAGAGAGGAGCCGATCAGGCCGATGCCTATAAGGGCGATTTTATCGAAAAGAGGTGCGGGCATGATTACGACCTGAGAAATTCCGCAAGTGCGGCGACGACGCCACGGTTGGCTTCTTCCGAGCCGATGCTCATGCGCAGAGCGTTGGGGAAGCCATAGGCCGCTACGCGGCGCAGGATGAAGCCCCGGCCGACCAGGAACGCGTCCGCCGCCTCGCCGGTGTGTTTCCCGCCCGGAAAGTGGACGAGGATGAAATTGCCGACGCTCGGCGTCACGCGCAGGCCGAGCGCGGTCAGTTCCTTTGTCAGCCAGTCGCGCCAGACCTCGTTGTGCTCCACCGCTTGTGCGGCATGGGCGCGGTCGCGCATGGCGGCAGCACCGGCCGCGATCGCCGCCGCGCTGACGTTGAAGGGGTCGCGGATGCGGTTGACGACATCGACGATCTCCGCCGGCGCATACATCCAACCGACGCGCAGGGCTGCAAGCCCGTAGATCTTGGAGAAGGTCCGCGTCATGACCACGTTGCGGGCCGACGAGACAAGCTCGATGCCGGCCTCGTAATCGTTGCGGCGAACATATTCGGCATAGGCCGCGTCGAGCACCAGCAGAACGTTGGCCGGCAGGCCGGCATGCAGCCGCCTTACTTCCTCGAAGGGCAGGTAGGTACCGGTCGGGTTGTTGGGGTTGGCGAGGAAAACCATGCGCGTCTTTGGCGTGACCGCGGCCAGGATCGCGTCGACATCGGCGCGCTCGTCCTTCTCCGGCGCAGAGACCGGAACGGCGCCGACCGACAGGATCTGTATCCTGTAGACGAGAAAGCCGTGCTCGCTGAAAATACCCTCCTCGCCGGGGCCGAGATAAGCGCGGGTGAGCAGCGCCAGAAGATCATCGGAACCGTTGCCGCAGACGATGTTGGCCGGATTGAGACCGTGCACTTGAGCGATCGCCTCGCGCAACGCCGTCGCGGACCCGTCCGGATAGAGTTCCAGATGGCTGCCGACCTCGCGCAGCGCTTCCATGGCCGCCGGGCTCGCGCCAAGCGGCGTTTCATTGGCGGAAAGCTTGTGCACCTTCGCCGCGCCCGGCGCGTGTCCACCGCCGGGAACATAGGCGGCAATATCCATAATGCCGGGCCGCGGGAGAGGGCGCTTTGTCTCGTTCATGGGGAGGTTCCAACAGAATGGCCCCGCTCTAGCAAAGCTTTTCCGTTGACGCAAAGGCCAGTCGGTCCTAAAAACGTTTCATTCCGTGGTGATTTGGCCGGTCGGCTTGCAGCCACGTTAAAGAAGTCGCTAAAGGACCGTTCAGGACAAAATCCGATGGGCCGGTCGCGATTTCGCCGCCGGTTTTTTTGTCTGGAGCATGTCATGCCGATCAAGATTCCCGACCAGCTTCCCGCTCGCGAGGTGCTTGCGCGCGAGGGCGTCGCCGTCATGGACGAGAAGACGGCGCGGCGCCAGGATATCCGCCCGCTTCATATCGGGCTCCTGAACCTGATGCCGAACAAGATCCGCACCGAGACGCAGTTCGCCAGGCTGATGGGCACCACGCCGCTTCAGGTGGAACTGACGCTGGTGCGCATCGGCAACCACAAGGCGAAGAACACGCCCCAGGAGCACCTCATCGCCTTCTACGAGACCTGGGAGGAAGTCAGCGCGCGCAAGTTCGACGGCTTCATCATCACCGGGGCGCCGATCGAATTGCTACCGTTCGAGGAGGTCGACTACTGGGAGGAACTGACCCGCATTCTCGACTGGACGACGTCCAACGTCCATTCCTCCCTCTTCATCTGCTGGGGGGCGATGGCGGCCGCCTGGCATTTCCACGGCATTCCGAAACACACGCTGGAGAAGAAGGCTTTCGGCGTCTTCCGCCACCGCAACAATCAGCCTGCCTCGCCCTATCTGGCCGGCTTCTCGGACGATTTCTCCATCCCCGTCTCGCGCTGGACGGAAGTGCGCGCCGCCGATATCCGGACTCGCTCGCCGCTCGAACTCCTGATCGAGTCGGAGGCGACCGGCCCGTGCCTGGCCACCGAGCCGACCGGGAACCGGCTCTACATGTTCAACCACATCGAGTATGATTCCACCTCGCTCAAGGAGGAATACGATCGCGACGTGGCCGCCGGGACCGCGATCGGGGTGCCGCACGGATATTATCCCGACGACGATCCGACGCGCCAGCCGCTCAACCGCTGGCGTTCGCACGCGCATCTTCTGTTCGGCAACTGGATCAACCAGGTCTACCAGACCACGCCCTACGATATCGGGAACATCGGCAAGAAATTGCGACCGCTGGTGGCGTGAACCCGGATCGGGCGCGGCGAGGGAAACGCGCCCGGTCTATCGCCCCGGCGCTATTGCCCCAGTGTTATCACCCCAGCGCCGCCTCGAAGGTCATGTCGCAAGGCCGGGCCCGCGAGGCCGTCACCATTTCGAGCATCCGGTCGCGAGCCATCTCCTCGCTCGCCGCGCGGAGCGTGGCGATGCATCGGTCGTAGTGGCTGGCCATCACGAGGCGGATATCCTCGCTCGTCTCGATCTCGTAGACGAACGCATCGCGCTCGCTGACGGCAAGGTTGTGCGCGCGGATCATGGTCTCCGTCTCGGCCGCGCCGAATACGACATGGATCGATCTCATCTCGCGTCCCTTTCGTTCCGGTCAGGCGGACACTCCGCCCTTCTGCATGACCATGACGCTAGGGAAGAAACATGTCACCGGTACGACGAAAGTGGAACGCTCCGATGACATTTTCGCGCCCGCGATCGTGATCGAAGGTAAATTTTCAGTTCGTAGCCTGCCCGGCTTCGGCCGGCGGCTTGTCCTTTTGCGACGGTGAAGGCACGTGCATCGGCTTGAGCGATCGGCCGGCGGCGTCCTTTTCGAGGTGAAGCGAGCGCGAGAAAAGCTGGTCGGTGCGCTCGGCACGGCCGATGTAAAGGATCGTCGCGTCCTTCAGCCTCTTCGTCAGCACCGCGACCGCGCGCTTGCGCGCGTCGCCCTCCAGCATGTCCAGCGCCTCGTCGATGATGACCCAGTCCGGGCGGTGCAGATCGAGCCGTGCGAAGGCGAGCGCATGCTGCTCCTCGTCGCTCAGTTCGCGTTCCCAGCGCGAAGAGCGGTCGAGCGACGCGACGAGCCTTCCGAGGCCCGCCCGCTCGAGCGCCCCTTCGAGGTCGCCGTCCTCGAAGGAACTCTCCCCGAGAGGGTAGGACATGGCCTGGCGCAGCGTGCCCGGCGGGAAATAGGGCGTGCGCGGAACGAAGGTGATCGCCTCGTTCTCCGGCATGGCGATATCGCCGCTGCCCCACGGCCATAGTCCGGCCATGGCGCGGAAGAACAGCGTCTTCCCGGTGCCCGGGTCGCCGGTTATCAACACTTTCTTGCCGGCGGCGATGGTGACGTTCTTTTCCTTGAGCTTCGTGCAGCCGCTCGGCGAGGCGATCTCGACATTTTTCAGCACGATCCTGTCATCGGCCGTGCGCTGGAAATCGATCTGTTTCTCGACCGCGTGAAGCTCATCCGTCCGCGTCAGCGCATAACGGAAGGCGGCGATGCGCAGGAGCGTGGCACGCCAGTCGGTGATCGTGCCGATATTGGCCACGAACCAGCGCAGCGAGGAGTGGACCTGGTTGAAGGCGCCGACGGCCATCATCAGCCCGCCGAAACTCATGTCGCCTGCGAAATAGACCGGCGCGGCGATGATGATCGGAGCGACGATCGTCACCCACCCATAGGCGTCGGTGACCCAGTCGAGCCGGATATTCGCCGTGACCAGGCGGCGAAGCACGCCGACCACGGAGCCGAGGTCGCGCTCCAGCCGGCGCTGCTCGTCGGCCTGGCCGCCGGCGAGCGTGACGGCGTCGACATGCTCGTTGACGCGCACCATCGAGTAGCGCAGGTCGGCCTCGCGGGCGTAGCGCTCGCCGTTGAGGCCGATCAGCGGCCGCCCGACAAGCCAGCTCAGCCAGGACGCCGAGGCGGCATAGAGGATCGCCGCCCAGACCATGTAGCCGGGAATCTGGAAGCTGTGGCCCGATACGTGGAAGGTGAAGCCCGACGACAGCGACCAGAGCACGCCGACGAAAGAGACGAGAAGCACCGTCGATTGCACCAGACCGATCGCGAGCGATGTCGAGAGATCGGTCAGGTGGCCGGAATCCTCGTGCATGCGCTGGTCGGGGTTGACGCCGATCGCGCCGGCATTGGCCAGCCGGAAGGCGCGCCTCCCCTTCATCCATTGGCCGATCAGATCGAGGGTGAGGCCCTCGCGCAGCCTGACCTTGAGCATCTCGCTGAGCCATGTCTGGGAGACATTCAAGACGAGCAGGCCGCCGGCGATCAGGACGAAGATCAGGAGTTGGTGGAAGAAGTCGGGGACGTCGCGGCGCTCGATGGCGTCGTAGAAGGGGCGGTACCAGCGGTTGAGGATTACCTGGCCTGCGGCATTCGCCAGGATCATGGCAAGCATGCCGCCCGACAGCCAGAAGATCGTGTTGCGAAGCGGCGAGGCCATGAAGGCCCGCGCCATCATCGTCATCTGCTGGCGCAGGGTGTAGTCGGCCTGTTGCGCCGGTGGGGGGGCCTTTTCGGGTTCCGGCTTCTTGGCGGGCATGGAAAATTTCCTGTGGTGGCGCGGCATGGATAAAATTTGACGATAAAATCGGGCGGCGGTTCCCTCCTGCATCGTTCCGAGACTGGATATGGTGCGAAAAACGGCGGCGTCAGCCCATCATGGTTTCCTGCTGCGAGCAACGGGCCGCAGCCGTCCGGCACCCTGCGGCGTCAGCACCGGCACGAAGACCCGGCGCGAGGCGCGCGCGGCGACCGGCAGGCCCTGATAGAGGCGCTTTTGCGCCTCCACGACGAGCGCGCCGGCAAACATCGGACTGAAACGCCGTCCGGCGCTCTCGAAGAGCTTATAGAGCCGGAGTGTCGAGCGGTGGATGCTCGGCGGGAAGAAGAGCGCCTCGGCGTAAGCACCGGGCGTGAAGTTGGTCTCGCGGAGAAGCGCGGTCAACTGGCCGCGCGAATAGGGGCGGCCGGTGCCGAAGGGCGTATGCTCGAAGCGCGCCCATACGCCGCGCCGGTTCGGCACGACGATGACGAGGCGGCCGCCCGGCGCCAGCACCCGCCAGATCTCCATCAGCGTCTCGCGCGGGTTTTCGGCGTGTTCCAGCGAGTGGACCATCAGCACCCGGTCGATCGAGGAATCGACCAGCGGCAAATCCTCGTCGAAGACGAGCGCCGTCGAGGAAGGGCCCATGGGCGGCCAGTTCACCGCGCCTTGCGTCGCCGGCATGAAGGCGAAGACGCGCTCGGCGTCGGTGCCGAAGCGCTCCAGCCATGGCACGGCATAGCCCAGGCCGACCAGCCGCTCGCTGCCGAGGGTCGCCCAGACCGAGGCGAGCGCCATGGCGATCGAGCGCTCGGCCAGCCGGCCCAGCGTCGAGGCATAGAAGGAGCGCAGATCGACGATATCGCTATGCATGGGCGGGACGGTAGCCGTGCCGGGAGGTAACGGCAAGATCGGCGCCCTGTGGCCCGGATGTGGCGAAGGGCCGGGGTGACATGGCGTGCGATGCCCTCTATCTCTCAGGCAACGAAAGGAGACATCAATGGCCATCGAGATCGACCAGTTCATGTGCCTGAGCGATAATTTCGGCGTGCTGATCCACGACCGGGAAAGCGGGGAGAGCGCGCTCATCGATGCGCCGGAGGAAGCACCGATCCTCGCCGCGATCGAGCGGACCGGGTGGAAGCCCTCGACGATCTTCGTCACGCACCATCATACCGACCACGTGCAGGCCAATCTGGCGCTCAAGAAAAAGTTCGGGCTGAAGATCGTCGGCCCGAAGGCGGAGGCTTCGAAGATACCGGGCATCGACGAGACGGTCGGCGAGGGCGACACGCTGCATTTCGGCGGCGAGCCGGTGCGGGTGATCGAGACGCCGGGCCATACGGCCGGCCATGTGAGCTATCATTTCCCGCAAAGCGGCGTAGCCTTCACCGCCGACACGCTTTTCGCACTCGGCTGCGGCCGCCTTTTGGAATGCCCGCCCGAGACGATGTTTGCTTCGCTGAAGAAGCTGGCCGCGCTGCCGGCTGCGACGCGCGTCTATTGCGGCCACGAATACACCGAGGCGAATGCCCGCTTCGCGCTGACGGTCGATCCCGAAAACAGCGCGCTCGCGGCGCGGGCGGAGGAAATCCGCAAGCTTCGGGCGCAAGGCAAGCCGACGCTGCCGACAACCATCGAGCGCGAGCTTGACACCAACCCGTTCTTGCGCTGGCATGATGCGAGCGTGCGCCACACGCTCGGCATGCAAAAGGCCCCCGATGCGGCGGTGTTTGCGGAAATACGCAAGCGCAAGGATAATTTCTAGGCTTCGGCGGAGCGCGTCCGGCGGAAGAGCATCGATTTCGCCGCCAGGACGGCGCCCGCCGTTATGAGCGCGCAGGCGGCGAGGATGCGCGGCGTCGCTTCCGCCGCACCCGCCGCGATCAGCACTAGCGTGGAGAGAAGCGGGGCGGCGTAGCTCGCCGCGCCGAGTACCTGGATATTGCCGTGCTTGACGCCATGGTCCCAGGCGTAGAAGGCCGCGCCGACCGGCATCAGGCCGAGGCCGGCCACCGCGAGCCACTGGCTCCAGCCTTGCGGCCAGACGGTCTGTTCCAGAAAGAGGTGACAGGCGAGCGACAGCACCGCCGTCGCCGCGCAGAACCAGGTGACGACGCTGGTCGGCACAGCGGGAAAACGCCTGGACAGAAGCGAGTAGCTCGACCAGACGAGCGCGCAGACGAGCGCCGCCGCGTAGCCGGTCGCATAGCGGCTGTCGAAGCCGAGCCGGCCGCCCTTGGTCACGATGAGGAAGGCGCCGGCAAGCCCGAGCAGCGCACCCGCCAGATGGTGCCAGCGCAGCTTTTCACCCGGCAGCAGTGCCGATCCGACCACGATCAGGAGCGGCCACAGATAGGCGATCAGGCTCGCCTCCACGGCGGGCGCGTTGCGAAGCGCCGTGAAGTAGAAGAAATGATAGCCGAACAGGCCGGCGATACCGATCACCCAGACTTTCGCCGGGATGGGCTTCCTTTCCACCGGCGGCGAGAGGAAGCGGGCGGCAAGGCCGAGCGCGGTGCCGATCGTGAAAGCCATCGCCGCAAGCTGGAATGGCGGCACGCTGCCCGAGGCATCGGTGAGGAGCGCGAGAAGCGCCCACATCACCACCGCCGAGAAGCCGATCAGCGTCGCCCGCGCCGTGCCTGCCATTTCGCTCATCCGTTCGTGCCGGCCGCAGCGCTCGCACGGGCAGGCGCGGGATGCAAGCCGCGATCGCTATTGCGACGCTTCGAACCGGTCGGCCTGGACCGTGACGGTGCCGATCTTGGTGCCGATGGAGGCGGAGACAGGCACGAACATGCCCGTCGAGCCCATGGGGACGAAGGCGATGGTCATGCCGGCCTTGTTCTTGAGATATTCGATGGTCGCGTTGCCCGGCCGATAGCCGGCGACCGGCGTGAAACGGGCGTTGCACACGGTCGCGTCGCCGGAATAGCCGGGTATCGTGAACGGCTTTTTTCCGACATAGCTGAAGCTGATGTCGGCGCGAAGCTCGCCGTCATAGTAACGGAGCGTCTTCGTACACACGTCCGCCGGCTTTTCGGCGCGCACCATGATGCCCGAAAGCGGGTCGGTCGCCGCCTTGAGATCCGCGTCGGAGAGCGCCACCCATTTCTTGCGCTTCTTCAGCGGCGGCACGTTCAGCGTGCGCGAGACCGTGCCGTTGGCGTAGTCGATCTCGATGCGCTTGTTCTTCTTGCCGGAAGTGTAGGCGATGCGGAACGCGTCCGGCGCAACGCCGTCCTTCGAAAGGTGCCCGCGCACGGTCGTCGTGCCCTTGGTGTCGTCGATGATGCGGGCGACGCCTGCCGTGGCGATGGTGCCGTCGATCTGGATCGCATCGCCGTCAAGCGTGCTGGTAAAGCTGGTGCGGGCAAGCGTGAGGCCGTAGAGGGAGACAGTATAGCCGGCGGTAAATTTTTTCGGTGCGGCCAATGCCGCCCGCGGCGCCGCCGCGAAAATCACGGCAAGGGCGGCCATGGCGGAAACGACGGAGAGCGCGGATGCCGGAGACGGACGATCAGCCATGATGCTCGACCCAGTTGCGAAGCGTGTCCCTCGCGCCGGCTTATAGCAGAGATTCCGGCGAAGTTGTGAATGGCGCCCCCACTTCGCGTTTGGTGCGAGCTTTCGCGAGGATCGTGCTGAAGATCGCCCCACCGGCTTGACGCTTCGGCCAAATGCCACTATGGGAACGCCAACTTTCCATGAGGCCGCCTGATCCTGCCCGCGCGCCCAGCCAAACGGCGCGGCACTGGTCCATGGCCCAGAGTAACCGAAGGTCGAACGAAATGTCCCGTACCTGTGAACTGACCGGCAAATCCGTCATGAGCGGCAACAATGTCAGCCACGCCAACAACAGGACGCGGCGCCGCTTCCTGCCGAACCTCGTCAGCGTCACGCTGATGTCAGAGGCGCTGAACCAGAGCGTCCGGCTGCGCATCTCGGCGAACGCGCTGCGTACGGTCGAGCATCGCGGCGGTCTCGACGCCTTCCTGATGAAGGCCGGCAACGAGGACCTCTCGCAGCGCGCGCGGCTCCTGAAGAAGCAGATCGCCAAGAAGATCGCCGGCGAGGCCGTGGCCGCCTGATCCGCTTGCGGCGGCATCCGTCCGCCCGCAACGGTACTGGTTCCATTACCCAGGATAAAAAAATGATCCTCAGCAGAGCGCTTCTGCCGTTCGTCGCCGCGATGGCCGTCGTCGTCACGGCCTCGAATATCCTCGTCCGGTATCCGTTCGCGCATTTCGGCCTCGGCGAAATACTCACCTGGGGCGCGTTCTCCTATCCCGTCGCATTCCTGGTCAACGACCTGACAAACCGGCGCTACGGCAAGAAGGCTGCGCGGCGCGTGGTGTTGGCCGGCTTCATCGTCGGCGCGCTTTTCTCGGTATGGCTCGCCACGCCGCGCATCGCCATCGCCTCGGGCACGGCCTTTCTGACCGGCCAGCTTCTGGATATCACGGTGTTCGGCCGGCTGCGCCGGCAGGCGTGGTGGCGGGCGCCGCTCGCCGCGACCATGTGCGGCTCACTGATCGACACTGCGATCTTCTTCTCGCTCGCCTTCGCCGCGCCCTTTGCCTTCCTCGACACCAATTTCGGGCTGGCGGATGGCTCGCTGGCGTTTCCGTCGGCATTGTTCGGCGGGCAGGCGCCGCTATGGATGACGCTCGCGCTCGGCGACCTTTCCGTGAAGATAATCATGGGACTTTTGATGCTGGTGCCGTACGGCGCGTTGCTCAATATGCTGAAGCCGATTCCGGCGCTGGCGCGCTGAAGGCCGCGCTTACGAAAGCATCAGCGATTCCGTTCATGCTTTCGCCGGCCAATCCGACGCGCCGGCGGTGGCCAAAGCAGTTCAGTTGCAGCTTACGCCGTTGGTCGGCGTGCAGATCGACCGCATCACGGGCACGTTCGGGATCGGCTGCGGCTGTGAGTTCATGCGCCGATCCTGCTCGCGGTTGAGTTGCTGGCGCAGCTGGAACTGCTGGGCCTCGGCACGGTCGCGCTCGACCTGCAATTGGGCCGGTGGCGTCACGACGATGATACTCTTCTGCTGGGCGTTGGCTTGTGGCACCGCAAGCGCCGCCGCGGCCAGTACGCCGGCGAGGATCGGACCGAGAAACCTTTCGCGGATCATTGGCTCTGCTCCGTCATTCTCCCCATCGAGATAGGGTGCCGGGCGCCGGCCCGCCAGTCTGGCGGCAGGCCGGTGGAGACGTTTTCAGACTGCTGTCGTGGAGCCTCGAAGGACGCACTCAAGGAATTCACTCCTTGACCAACCCCTCATTCAGGGAGGGCAACGGCACGGCGCCGTCCCGTTCAGGCGAAGGTGCCGTGGCAGTGCTTGTATTTCTTGCCCGATCCGCACGGACAAGCCTCGTTGCGTCCGACCTTGCCCCAGGTTGCGGGGTTCTTCGGATCGCGTTTTTCAGCCGGCACGGTGCGTAGCGTCTCGCGAGCGAGCGTCATCACCTCGCCGTCGGCGAAATCGTCCTCTCCGGTGGTCGCATCGATATGGCGCGCCACCATCTGCGGCATTTCCGGCTCCGGTTCAGGCGGTTGTTCCTGCACCAGTTCAACGCGCATCAACTGCCCGGTGACCGCCTGGCGCAGATTGCCGAGCAAAGCCTGGAAGAGTTCGAAGGTCTCGGACTTGTATTCGTTCAGCGGGTCGCGCTGGCCGTAGCCGCGGAAGCCGATGACCGAGCGCAGATGATCGAGATTGACCAGATGCTCGCGCCAAAGGGCATCGAGCGTCTGCAGGACCACCGATTTCTGCACATAGGTCATGATGTCTGGGCCGAAGCGCTCGGCGCGGGCGGCTGCCGCCTCTTCGGCCGCGTGGGAGATACGCTCCCTGATCTCGTCCTCGGCGATGCCTTCTTCCTTGACCCATTCGGCGACGGGCAGGTCGAGGTTGAGGTACTGCTCCACGCCTTCCTTGAGGCCGGCGGCGTCCCATTGCTCGGCGTAGGCGCGCTCGGGGATATGGCGGGCGACCAGATCGTCGACCACCTCCTGCCGCATCTCGGTGACGGTCTCGTCGAGATTGACGCCGTCCATCAGTTCGAGCCGCTGGCCGAAGACGACCTTGCGCTGGTCGTTCATCACATCGTCATATTTGAGGAGGTTCTTGCGGATATCGAAGTTGCGCGCCTCGACCTTGGTCTGCGCCTTCTCCAGCGCCTTGTTGATCCAGGGATGGATGATGGCCTCGTCCTCCTTGAGGCCGAGTTTCTTCAGCATTCCGTCCATGCGCTCGGAGCCGAAGATGCGCATCAGGTCGTCCTGCAACGACAGGTAGAATTTCGAGCGGCCGGGGTCGCCCTGGCGACCGGAACGACCTCTGAGCTGGTTGTCGATGCGGCGTGATTCGTGGCGCTCCGTGGCGAGCACGTAAAGCCCACCGGCGGCGAGCGCCTTTTCCTTCAGCTGGGCGATATCGGCGCGGATCGCTTCTTCCGCCGCCTGGCGCTCCGGCCCCTCGGGCATGTCGCCGAGTTCCTCGGCGATGCGCATGTCGGCATTGCCGCCGAGCTGGATGTCGGTGCCGCGGCCGGCCATGTTGGTGGCGATGGTGACGGCGCCCGGCCTGCCGGCCTGCGCCACGATCGAGGCCTCGCGCTCATGGTGGCGGGCGTTCAGCACCTCGAAATCCTTGAAGCCTTCCTTGCGCAGGCGATCGGCGAGATATTCCGACTTCTCGATGGAGGCGGTGCCGACGAGAAGCGGCTGGCCGCTCCGGCTCGCCGTGCGGATCTCCTCGACGATGGCGCGGTACTTCTCCTCGACCGTGCGGTAGACCTCGTCGTCTTCGTCCTTGCGGATGACGGGAAGGTTGGTCGGGATCTCGATCACCTCGAGGCCGTAGATGTTGCCGAACTCCTCCGCTTCCGTCGCCGCCGTGCCGGTCATGCCGGCCAGCTTCTCGTACATGCGGAAATAGTTCTGGAAGGTAATGGAGGCGAGCGTCTGGTTCTCCGGCTGGATGGTGACGTGCTCCTTCGCTTCCAGCGCCTGGTGCAGGCCCTCCGAATAGCGGCGTCCGGGCATCATGCGGCCGGTGAACTCGTCGATGATGACGATCTCGTTGTTCCTGACGATGTAGTCCTTGTCCTTGGTGAACAGCAGATGCGCCTTCAGCGCATTGTTCACGTGGTGGACCATCCCGACATTTTCGATGTCGTAGAGCGATTCGCCCTTGAGCAGATCGGCGTCCTTCAGACGGTTCTCGATCTTCTCCGTGCCTTCCTCGGTGAAGGTCGAGGTGCGCTGCTTCTCGTCGAGCTCGTAGTCCTCGGGCTTGAGGTCGAGCATCAGGGCGTCGACGGTGTTGTACATCTCCGAGCGATCCTCGAGCGGACCGGAGATGATGAGCGGCGTGCGCGCCTCGTCGATCAGGATGGAGTCGACCTCGTCGACGATAGCGTAGTGGTGGGGGCGCTGCACCATCTGCGCGCGGTCGTATTTCATGTTGTCGCGCAGATAGTCGAAGCCGAGTTCGTTGTTGGTGCCGTAGGTGACGTCGCAGGCGTAGGCGGCGCGGCGCTCGTCGTCGTCGAGGCCGTGGACGATGACGCCGACGGTCAGGCCGAGGAACTTGTAGACGCGGCCCATCCATTCGGCGTCGCGGCTGGCGAGATAGTCGTTGACGGTGACGACATGCACGCCCTTGCCGACGAGTGCGTTCAGATAGACGGGAAGCGTCGCGACCAGCGTCTTGCCCTCGCCGGTGCGCATCTCGGCGATGGCGCCCTGGTTCAATACCATGCCGCCGATCAGCTGCACGTCGAAGGGGCGCATGCCGAGCACGCGGCGGGAGGCCTCGCGTGCGGTGGCGAAGGCGGGCACGACTATGTCGTCCAGCTTGGCGCCGTTCGCCAAGTCGGCGCGGAACTGATCGGTGCGGGCACGCAATTCATCGTCGGACAGCGCGCGCATCTCGTCTTCCAGGGCGTTGACCGCCGCGACCTTGGGCCGGAGCGACTTCACCCGCCTTTCATTGGACGAGCCGAATATCTTCTTGGCCAATACGCCGACTCTGACCATCCGGTAGGCCTTTCAATCCTGATGACGCCGGTTTCGGGCCGGCGGGGTCCGCTGCCGAGGCTTGAAAGCGGAGAACAATCAAAGGGCGCCCGGAAATCGCTTCTGGACGCAAAGATGAAGGACAGATAAGAGGGGCCACAAGCGATGTCAACGCTGCATCCAGGCTCTCCGGCAAGCGGAATTCCGCCACATTCGGGCCGGTTTAGGGATGCATCGTCAACCTGACAATCCATCACCCCATAACAGTCGCTGGAGACCCTTGATGCCGATGACCCTACGCCGCTCCCTGCTTGCCTCAGCCGGGCTGGCGGTCGGAACCCTGCTTTTCATTGCCGGCCCCGCCGCCGCGGAGGATGCCGCCCAGCCTGCACCCACCACACAGGCACCCGCCGCCGAGGCGGCGAAGCCGACGCCGCCTCCCACCACGGTGCTCGCTCACGTCAACGGCAAGCCGATCACCCAGGCCGACGTCGAACTCGCCGAGACCGATCTCGACCCGCAATTCGCCAAGCTGCCGCCCGAGCAGCGACGCGCGGCGGCGCTTTCGGCGCTGATCGAAATCCGCGTGATGGCCGACAAGGCCGTCGCCGACGGGATCGACAAGGACCCCGAATTCCAGCACCGCATGGAACTCCTGCATGAGCGCGCGCTGCACAGCGCCCTTGTCGACAAGGAAGTCGCCGGCGCGATCACCGACGCGGACCTCAAGAAGCGCTACGACGAGGAGATGGCCAAGCAGCCGCCGGTGAACGAAATCCATGCCCGCCATATTCTGGTGAAGACCAAGGAGGAGGCCGAGGCGATCATCAAGGAACTCGACAAGGGCGGCGATTTCGAGAAGATCGCCAAGGAGAAGTCGACAGACGGCTCGGCGCCGCAAGGCGGCGACCTCGGCTATTTCACCGAAGGCCAGATGGTGCCGGAATTCGCCAAGGCCGCGTTTGCGCTTCCGGTCGGAAAATATACAGAGCAGCCGGTCCAGACGCAGTTCGGCTGGCACGTCATCAAGGTCGAGGACAAGCGCACCAAGCAGCCGCCTTCCTTCGATGAGGTGAAGGCCCAGCTCCGCCAGGTCGTGCTGCGCGACAAATATTTCGCCATGGTCAAGGAAACGCGCGCCGCCGCCAAGGTCGACATCAGCGACCCCGACCTCAAGAAGGAAATCGATACGATGGACAACGCGCAGTAAGGCGCGCGACCGTAGTGAACAGAGGCGCGTTCGGCTCTGCCGGACGCGCTTTTTACTTTTCTCCGCAGGCCAACGGCGAAGCTTCCGACGTCATGCCTCGACAGCTTTGAAGCCAAAAACTGTCGAGATATTTGAACCGGATGGTTTCTCAGGACCGGGCAATCAGGCGATGCCCCGTCTCCGGGAGGATCAGGCGTTCGTCTCCGTCTTTGCCTTCTTCTTGAAGGCGCCCTTCAGGGAGGAGGAGCGGTCGCGCTCTTCTGAGCGCTGCTTCAGCCTGACGCGCATCAGGTCCTTCCAGCCGACATAGCCGGTCAGCTTCTCCTCGTCGCGGGAGACGACCGGCAGATGGGCGACATTCGCCTTCATCAGCTTTTCGGCCAGAACCTCCAGATATTCATCAGGATAGGCGAGCGTGATCTTCGAGCCGGCAAGCAGTTCGCCGAGCGTGGTGTTGCGGTGCCGGCCGGCGCGCCGCCATGCGATCACCGAAGGGGGATCGATGACGCCGAGCACATGGCCCGCCTCGTCGATGACGGGAAAGCTCGGATGCCGCGTGGTCGGCAAGGTGAGGAAGGCCGCCGCCCGGTGCAGGGTCATGGAGGCCGACACCGATTGCACCTCGCGCGTCATGACCTCCCCGACACGCGTCAACTGGAACGGGTCGACACGGTATTCCCGGGTGATGTGGTGGCCATGGCGGGCGATTTTCTCGGTCAGGACGGAACGCTTCATCAGGAGCACCGTCATCAGGTGGGCGGCCGAGCAGGCGGTGATGAGCGGCACCAGGACATGCGTGTTGCCGGTCAGTTCCACGGCGAAGAAGGTGGCCGTCAGCGGCGAGCGCATGGTGCCGCCCATGGTCGCGGCCATGGCGAGCAGGGGCCAGAAGCCGCCGTCGGCTGCCGGCAGATAGCCGGAAAGCGCGGCGCCCATCGCCCCGCCCATGATGAGCAGCGGCGCGAGCACGCCGCCGGAGGTGCCGGAACCCAGCGCCACCGCCCAGATCACCGCCTTGACGGCGAGCAGCAGGAGCGCGGCGGTCGCGATCGTGTGGCCGGTCAAAAGGTTGGCGATGTTGTCGTAGCCGACGCCGAGCGCCCGCGGATCGACGAGCCCACCGAGGCCGACGACGAGGCCGCCGAGCATCGGCCACCACATCCAGTGGATCGGCAGCTTCTCGAAGCCGTCCTCGCAGGCATAGACGAAAAGGGTGAGCAGTCCCGACAGGAGGCCGCCGGCCAGGCCGATCAATATCCAGCATCCGAAGCCGGTGAGGGTTATGTCGACCGCGCCGTCGAAGGGGAAAAGCGGTGACGACATGCCGAGCGCGGTGCGCTCGACATCGGCGACGATCGCGGCGACGGCAACCGGGATGAAGCTTCGCGGCGACCATTCGAACAGGAGCAGTTCGACGGCGAGCATGATGGCCGCGATCGGCGTGCCGAAGACCGTGGTCATGCCGGCGGCCGCGCCGGCGACGAGCAGCGTCTTGCGCTCGTTGTCGCTGACCGGCAGGATCTGGGCAAGGAGCGAGCCGACCGCGCCGCCGGTCATGATGATCGGTCCCTCCGCGCCGAAGGGGCCGCCGGTGCCGATGGCGATCGCCGAGGAGAGCGGCTTCAGGATCGCGACCTTGAGGCTGAGCTTCGAGCGGCCGAGCAGGATGGCCTCGATGGCTTCGGGAATGCCGTGTCCGCGGATCTTCTCGCTGCCGAAGCGCGCCATCAGCCCGACGGCGAGCGACCCGGCGACCGGAACCAGGACCGCCCACAGGCCGAGTCTGTGATCCTCTATATGCAGGTGGGCGAGGCTGAATTCGCCGAAATAGGCGACGTTGGTGCACAAATAGATCAGCTTCAGGAGAACGAAGCCGACAGCCACGCCGGCCGTTGCGACAACGACCGCTACGGCGGCGATGAAAAGGACGCGGCTGTCGGTGGTGAAATCGCCCAGGCGGCGATGCTCCGGCATGATCGATTTTGACACGATGGTTTCTTTCCGCACAGGAATATGCGCGACGTTATGGACGTTGCGTTCAGGGGTCGCCGCCTTCTATCGTAACACGATATAATGATTCAAGCGTTGTTTGAGGCTGGACGAGTGTCTTTTCAACAGGCAAGAGGGCGATCAAAGAGCAAGAAGAGGGCGGAGTTTGTTTCCATGCCACGATCCCGGCCGAGCCAGTCCGACTATTCGGCGCTTGCCGAATTCCGCTACGTGCTGCGCCGATTTCTCGATTTCAGCGAAAAGGCGGCGCGCAAGGCCGGTCTGACGCCGCGCCAGCACCAGGCGCTGCTCGTCATCAAGGGCTATCGCGGCGGCGATCCGATCTCGGTCGGAGATCTGGCCGAGCGCCTTGTCATTCACCATCACAGCGCCGTGGAACTGACGAACCGGCTGGTCGAAAGCGGCCTCGTCGTGCGGCTGCACGACGAGAACGACCAGCGGCGCGTGCTACTGTGCCTCACCGAGCGCGCCGACGCCTGCCTGGAGGAGCTTTCGGGGGCACATCTCGACGAGCTTTCACGTATCCGGCCGCTGCTCGGCCAGTTCTTCGAGGCGGAACGCGAGAAGGCGGGAATCAACCTGCCGGAGTAGGGGCGCCGGCTGCGAATGAGCCTTGCGTCCGGGCGCGCTCTGGGGCAAACGAAACCCTTCATCTCCGCCGTAGGTCGCCGCCCATGTCCGCCACCGTCTCGCCTCTCGCTCCCAAGCGTTTTCCCAAGATGCCGGCCATTGCCGGCGTGCGCATCGCCACGGCCGAGGCCGGCATCAAATACAAGGGCCGCACCGATCTCATGGTGATGGCCTTCGATCCGGGCACGACGGTTGCCGGCGTGTTCACGCGCTCCAAATGCCCGTCCGCGCCGGTCGATTTCTGCCGCCAGAATCTCGGCGGCGGCTCGGCGCGGATGCTCGTCGTCAATTCCGGCAACGCCAATGCCTTCACGGGGATGAAGGGTCGCGAAACGACGCGCCTCACCGGCGAGGCGGCAGCGAAAGCAGCCGGATGCGGGTCGGGCGAGGTGTTCCTCGCATCGACGGGTGTTATCGGCGAACCGCTCGACGCCAATCGCTTCGCGCATCTTTTGAACGGGCTGGTCGAGAACGGGACGCCGGGCGGCTGGGCCGATGCCGGCAAGGCGATCATGACCACCGACACCTATCCGAAATACGCCACCGCCACGGTGGGCCTCGGCGACACGGAGGTCACGATCAACGGCATCGCCAAGGGCGCCGGCATGATCGCTCCCGACATGGCGACGATGCTCTCCTTCGTCGTGACGGATGCGGCGATCGCGGCGCCGGTCCTCCAGGAAATGCTGCGCAAGGGCGTCGGCAAGAGCTTCAACGCGGTCACGGTCGACAGCGACACCTCGACCAGCGACACGCTGCTTTTCTTCGCCACGGGTGCGGCGGCGCGGCGTGGCGCCCCGATGATCGAAGACCCGCGCGATCCGCGGCTCGCCTCGTTCCGGCGGGCACTTAACCGGCTGCTCAAGAACCTGGCCTTGCAGGTCGTGCGCGACGGCGAGGGCGCGCGCAAGGAAATCGAGGTTTCCATCACTGGCGCGAAATCGTCACGCTCGGCCAAGCGCATCGCGCTCGCCATCGCCAATTCACCGCTGGTGAAGACCGCGGTCGCCGGCGAGGACGCCAATTGGGGCCGCGTGGTGATGGCCGTGGGCAAGGCCGGCGAGCCCGCCGACCGCGACCGGCTTTCCATCTTTTTCGGTGATATCCGCGTGGCGCATGAGGGCGAGCGCGATCCCGACTATTCCGAGCAGGAGGCTTCGGACTACATGAAGCGCGACGCTGTCCGCATCCGCGTCGACCTCGGTCTCGGCTCCGGGCGGGCGACCGTATGGACCTGCGACCTGACCAAGGAATATGTCGCCATCAATGGCGACTACCGGAGCTGACCGGCGCCTATGGAGCGTCCCGCCTCATCCGAACTGGCGACCGTCCGCCGTTACGAGGCGGCAGGTTTCCGCGCTTGGCCGGCTGCTACCGTCCATTATGACGGCACCTGGCTGATCCGGCTGACGGCGGGCAACCCGGCCAAGCGTCTCAACTCGGTCAATCCGCTCGACCCGTCCGACACGGGGAGCCTGGTTGACCGCATCGCCCGGGCGGCGCGCCGTTTCGAATCCTATGGGAGGCCGCTTACCTTTCGCATGTCGCCGCTTTCGGGCACCGCGCTCGCCGGCCATCTGGAGGAACAGGGCTGGTCCCGCTTCGACGAGTCGCTCATCATGCGCATGCCGCTCGCCGGTGCCGCCATTGACGGGGCGCTCGACCAGATACCGCTGAAGGATGTGGCACGCTTCATCAAGGCGGCGATCCGCACCGAGGATCTCGATCCGGCGCTGAGGCCTGGCCTGTCGGAGATTATCGGCGCGATCGAGCCACGCGCGGGGCTTTTCGTGACGGAGCGGCGCGGCGAGCCCGTTACCACGGCGATCTGCGTTCAGGACGGCGATCTCGCCGGCCTGTTCAAGATCGCCACGGCGGTCGAGGAGCGCGGCAAGGGGTATGGCAGGCGTACCATTCTCTCTGCGCTGAAATGGGCACGTTCCCACGGCGCGCGCGAGGCGTGGATGCAGGTGGAGGCCGACAACGCGGCCGCGCTCAGCGTCTATCGCTCTCTCGGCTTCGTGGAAGCCTATCGCTACCATTATCGCCGCCCGCCCGAGGAGTAAGCATTGGGGTCCGGATCGCTGCCGCTCCTGCTTGTCGTCGCCTGCGCGCTGGTCGACACGGACGGGCGCGTGCTCCTGTCGCAGCGGCCCGAGGGCAAGGCGCTGGCGGGGTTGTGGGAGTTCCCCGGCGGCAAGGTCGATCCGGGCGAGACGCCGGAACACGCGCTTGTTCGTGAGCTTGAGGAAGAACTCGGGATCGAAACGAAGATCGCCTGCCTCGCGCCGCTGACCTTCGCCAGCCATACCTACGAGACGTTTCATCTCCTGATGCCGCTTTATGTCTGCCGCCGGTTCTGGGGCACGCCGATGCCGCGCGAGGGACAGAAGCTGAAATGGGTGCGGCCGCGCGACATGCGCAACTATCCGATGCCGCCGGCCGATGAGCCGCTCATCGCCCATCTGATGGACCTGCTGTGACACGTCCAGGCGAAGGCAAAGCTGAGCGGAGCATTAATCAATCCTTTAGCCCGGTGTGAAAAGTTTAGGGGATGGGCGCCTTCGCGGCGTCGCCGCCTGATGGACGGGGAAAGCGATGTTCGGCAGTGACGAATGGGAAAGAATCCGCTCGGAAGGGGGGTCCCTCCTGGAGATGGTGCAGAGCGGGGCGATCCGCATCGCGCTCCTTTTCGGGTCCGTCGCGGTCGCGATCGCGCTGCTCCTGACGCCGGTGCTCGACCGTGAAATGCGCGTGGCGCGCGTGAACGCCCTTGGCATCGATCGCACCGTTACGGGCTCTATCGCCACCCAGGGCGTCTATACGCTGCATCGCAGCGTGCTGCAGAGTTCGCCGAGCGCCGTGTGCGTCATTCATTCCAATGGTGTGCGCACAGGCGATTGCTGAAACCTTCCAGGATCGCTGCCCGCAGCCGGTGGGCGCGGGGCTGCAGCGGTTTCGCCCGTTAAGGCCGGGTTAATGCCGTCGCGTTAACCTTTTTTAACGCGACGGGCCTATGCTTGCCGTATGAGAACGAGGCGAGGCCCGCGGATGCTCCGGCGATTCATTGAAGACGAAAGCGGCGCCACGGTCGTCGAGTACGGACTTATCATCGCAGTCCTGTCGCTGGTGATCATCGCGGGAGTAGGGACGGCGGCCAATGCCCTCCAGGACCTGTTCAGTGGCGAAAATAGCCGGCTCGCCAACACGTTCAAGGCTGATTGAGGCGCGCTCTTTTATCCACCGTTCCTGCTGTTTGACGCAAGCGCGTCAGCCAGACGCGCCGTCGCGCTGCCGGGCCTGAGCGGCTTTTGCTGGGAGGCATGCGGGGCCCAGCCCGACAGCCATACGATCTGGAACGTCGCGGGGATGCGGCCATCCGCTTCGGCATGCCGCTCCGCATAGATTTCGGCCGCGCGCGTGAAGAACCGAAGCGAGACCGGCCGGCGGGGTCGGGCCGTCAGAATGCTTGTCTCGCCCATCGCGCGCAGATCGCGCATCAATTCGAACATCGAGGCGTAGCGCACGCGGACCGTTTCGGTGTCGGCGACAGGGAGCGCGAAGCCGGCGCGTTGCAACAGGCCGCCGGCGTCGCGCACGTCCACGAAAGGCGCCACACGCGGGCTGGCGCCCCCAAAAAGCTCCGTCTCGGCGACGAGAAGCGCCTCGCGCAATTCGGCGAGAGTCCCCGAGCCGGCCAGCGCGCCGAGGAAAAGTCCGTCTGGCCGCAGCGCGCGGCGAATCTGGATCAGAACGCCGGGTATGTCGTTCATGGAGTGGAGCGAAAGCAGCGAAACGGCCAGGTCGAGGCTTTCCGCCGGCAAGGGAATAGTTTCCGGCGCTGCAATGGTCCCTTTCGCCCCATCGAGAAAGGCTGCATCCGCCTCGATGCGGTGGACATTGCCGACCTTGCCGCTTTGCCTCAGCACATCGCCGGCGGCCGCCGTCTGGCAGAAAAGTGCGGCGGCCTGCGGGAAATCGCGGCCAACCGTCGACAGCCGCTCGCCCAAATCCTCGGCGGCGCGGCGTATGAGGAAATCGGCGTCGGCAGTTCCGCCGCGAAGCGCGCGCTTCTTGCGTTCGACCAGAAGGCCGGGATCGAAGACCTGTTCCATGATCTGCCTGCGGCAGCTGAATTCTGCTATTAGCGGTTCGATGAATGCACTTACGGATCGCATCACGGATATCAAGGGGGTCGCGACAAAAGCGGCCGGATTCGGTGTGCGTATGCTCTTTCCGCCCCTTTGCGCCGGCTGTCGGCGCATCGTTGCCGAACCGGGAACGCTGTGCGGCGAATGCTGGCCGAGTATCCGTTTTCTCGAGCGGCCATGGTGCGAAGTGATGGGGACGCCTTTCTCGCATGATATGGGCGAGGGGTTTCTTTCCGCCGAAGTGATCGCCAATCCGCCGCCTTTCGGACGCGCGCGGGCCGCAGTGTCCTACGATGGCGTGGCACGGCGCATGGTGCAGGGGCTGAAATACAGCGACCGTACCGATCTCGCATTGTGGATGTCCGGGTGGATGGCGCGCGCCGGCGCGGAACTTCTCGCCGATACCGAGGTGATCGTGCCGGTGCCGCTGCACTGGCGGCGCTTCCTCTCGCGGCGCTTCAACCAGTCGGCGGAATTGGCCCGCGCGCTGGCGCGCCGCGCCGACAAGCCGTTCGAGCCGATGGCGCTCACACGCGTCCGGGGAACGCGCCAGCAGGTCGGCCTCGGTCTCGGCGAGCGCCAGGCCAATGTGCGTGGTGCCTTCCGCGTACCGGCGGAAGCCGACATCAAGGTGCGCGGGCGGCATGTGCTCCTGGTTGACGACGTCTATACGACCGGCGCCACCATCTCGGCGGCGGCACGAGCGCTGAAGCGCGGCGGGGCGACGGCGGTCGACGTGCTTACCTTCGCGCGTGTCCTGCCGGGGGGCTTCCGGCAGGGTGAACCAGCGACTATATAAGCAGGACAACGGGATAGGCGCCAACAGGGCTTGCCAAAGGGGCTTGCCGACGGAGCTTGTCGAAGAGGCTTGATGACGGCGATGGCCGAGGTGACGATCTACACGAGAGCGATGTGCTCCTACTGCATGGCGGCGAAGCGGCTGCTCGACAAGAAGGGCGTGGCCTATACTGAGCACGACGCCAGTTTCTCGCCCGAACTTCGGCAGGAAATGGTCGAGCGGTCGGGAGGCCGCTGGACCTTCCCGCAGATATTCATCGACGGCCGCCCGGTCGGTGGGTCCGACGAGTTGCACGCGCTCGACGCGGCCGGCAGGCTGGACGCGATGCTGGCCGGCGAAGCAGCATAGACCAAGGGAGTGAGCGATGAGTGGCTTCAAGGTAGCGGCGCTACAAATGCGTTCTGGAACCGACACGGCGAGGAATGCGGCCGATTTCGAGGCTCTGGTGCGCGAGGCGGCCGCCAAGGGCGCTCGCTACGTGCAGTCACCGGAGATGACGGGTGCGCTGCAGCGCGACCGCAAATCTCTGTTTGCGTCGCTCAGGCCGCAGTCGAGCGACCTCGTGGCCGGCGCGGCGGAGAAGCTTGCTCGCGAACTCGGCATCTATGTCCATGTCGGCTCGACCGCGATCGCTCGCGAGGACGGCAAAGTGGCCAACCGCGCCTTTCTTTTCGATCCGGCGGGCGATCTCATCACCACCTATGACAAGATCCATATGTTCGACGTCGATCTCGACAATGGCGAGAGCTGGCGTGAGTCGAATACCTACGAGCCGGGGCGCGAGACGGTGATCGCGGAGTTGCCTGAGGCGCGGCTGGGGCTCGCGGTCTGCTACGATCTGCGTTTCCCGCAGCTTTTCCGTGCGCAGGCGCTGGCCGGCGCCGAGGTGCTGACCGCGCCGGCGGCGTTCACGCGGCAGACCGGCGAGGCGCACTGGCATGTGCTTTTGCGCGCCCGCGCCATCGAAAACGGCGCCTGGCTGGTGTCCGCCGCGCAAGGTGGCAAGCACGAGGACGGGCGCGAGACTTTCGGCCATTCAATGGTCGTCGATCCCTGGGGCCGCATCGTCGCGGAAGCCGACCATGACGAGCCCGGCGTGATCGTCGCCGACATCGACGTTTCGGCCTCGGCCAAGGCGCGCGCGAAGATACCGAACCTCAGGAATGCGCGGGAGTTCTCGGTGCGCACGGCCAGCCTCGGTCCAGCCGAGCAGCGGAAGGCATCATGATCCGGTTTTCTCTTTCCTGCCAGAACGACCATCCCTTCGACGGCTGGTTCCGTAACTCGGAAGATTTCGAGAAGCAGAAGAAGCTCGGCCTGGTCGCCTGCCCGAATTGCGGTTCGACCGGCGTGGGCAAGGCGCTGATGGCGCCTTCCGTATCGACCGGCCGCAAGCGCGAGAAGATGGCGCTGGCGATGAATGCCGAGCAGAAGAAGGCGATGGCGCAGTTGAAGGCGCTTTCCGAGAAACTGCGCGAGAACGCCGACTATGTCGGCGGCAAATTCGCCGAGGAGGCGCGCAAAATCCATTTCGGCGAGACGGACCCGCGCGGCATCTACGGCGAGGCGACGCCGGAGGAGGCGAAAGGCCTGGTCGAGGACGGTGTGGAGTTCATGCCGATTCCGGTGTTCCCGGAGGAGAGGAATTAGCCTGGATGGACGGCCGCGCATGCCGGTCGTCCTCGATGGCTGCCAGACTTCTTCGCGCGAGTTCGCGCATGGATTTGGTCAGGTGCTCGATGTTCCTGTCGATAGGGCCGCGCCTAGCCCAAATTCCGTATTCGCGCCTGAAATAGTCGATCACGAGAAGATCGGCGTCGACACGATCGTGTCCAGTCTCCATCAAAGCCAACAATGCATCGATTTTGCCGACCTCTCCCGAATTCATCGGAACGCGGGGTTGCGCGTTCATCCAGATCGGGACCCCTACACGCTCCAGATGGCCTGATATCCACGGGTCGTCGACGGTCCACATTATCTCGGGGATGTCGAAAAAAAGCGCGTCAAACCATTCGGGGCGAACGAGGCCACCGGCATAGCCCGAAATCTGGTCCACATAGCCTGTTGAGTGAAGGTTCGGCTTGTATCGGTACAGACACAGGATGCGTTTGAGCCGATACACGAAGCCCTTTCTCTTCTTCCTGCCTCTGGGAAGCCGGTCGGCAGGTCGATGGCTATCGGCAATGTCGGGGAACGATTCGCCGACTTCGACGATGCAGGTGCCCGGTCTGGCGGCGGCCTGGGATTTGAAACGCGCATGCCAATTGCGATCGTAAATCTTGTCGTCATCGCAAAACAATATGTCCACGTCTTTTCCGGACATGTCACGTGCGGCGGGGAGGATTTTCGTGGCGGGGCCGTAGTCGTACTCGCATCGATGGATATCGATGCCGGAAGGCACTTCGGGGAGAGTTCCATCCCAGTCGGGAAACCGCCGATACTTTTCCGGTATGTATAAACGAATTTCCTGCGGTTGGAGTGACTGCGATAAAAGCGATGCAAGGGTCGGCCCGATTAGCCGAAACCTTGAAGGAATCGATGAGAGGGTAACTATTGTAGGAACGCGCAAGGTTCGCCTCTGTAAGCTTTCCATGCCAGGTAGGATAAGGATTCCCGTGGAACCGGGCCTCAGGATCTTTTGCTGTTTTCCCGCTCGCTGGATATGCCCCGCATTTAACAAGCCCCGTGCGATCGTCGTCAAGCGTATCGTTTTTTTGACCGCGGCAAGCAATGGTCGACGCTGCCATATTTCTCCGCTTGTGTTGCACAGATAATCAGCCGGTCCGAGTCCGGTCGGCGTGTCTTGCTCTGCCATCGCGAAGCTGGCGAGGGGCGGCACGAGCGCTCCTCACATCGCCGTTACCGCGCCATCGCCTTATTTGCAGGTTGGCGCGATGCGGCGGCAATGATCCAGCGCGATGCGGATCAGGTTCTCGCTGGCTTCCTGCGTTCGGAATGCCGAGTGCGCCGACAGCGTCACGTTTTCGAGTGTCGTCAGCACGTGGCCGGCGGGCAGCGGCTCGACAGCATAGACGTCAAGGCCGGCATGCCGGATACGCCTTGATCGCAGCGCTTCGACCATCGCCTCTTCGTCCACCAGCGCGCCGCGCGCCGTGTTGACCAGGATGGCGCCCGGCTTGATCTTTGCGATCCTGTCGCGCGAGATCATGCCTCGGGTCTCCTCCGTCAGGAGGAGATGAAGCGACAGGAAATCGGAGCGCGCGAGCACGCTGTCGAGGTCCGTGAATTCCACGTCTGCCCGGCTTTTCGGCGTCCTGTTCCAGGCGATCACCTTCATGCCGCAGCCGAGCGCCATGCGGGCGAGTTCGGCGGCGATACCGCCAAAGCCGATCAGGCCGAGCGTCTTGCCGGTCAACTGAATGCCGTCGGTGCGCCGCCATTCGCCAGCGCGCATGGCGCGGTCCATGTTCGCCAGGCTCTTCGCGGAGGCCCACATCAGCGCGAAAGCGCATTCGGCGACGGCTGTATCGCCATAGCCCTTGACGATGTGGACGGTGATACCCTTCTGGGCGAGTGCATAGACATCCATGTAGCTTTGCGGCCCGGTTCCCAGAAACACGACATGCTTCAGGGCCTCGCAGGCGAGCGCGATATCCATCGGCAGGTGGGTGTGGTCGATGACTGCGATCTGGGCATCGCCGAGGACATCGGGCAGTTCGGGCGGCGTGATCGTCGGCTGGCGGTTGATCGCGACGACCGGATCGCCGGCTTTCAACTGCCGCTCGGCGATCGCGGCCAGCGTATCGGTGGCGTCGACAAATACCGCTCGCAAGGCTTTCCTCCGGTGCGTCTCCCATTCGTTGCCGGCACCATACCAACAACTGTGTAGGGTCGCACGCCTTGGCACCAATTCCATCGCAGCCTAGCATATCGGCATAAGGAGGCTTCGATGACGTCAAGCTTCAACGTGCACGATGCGGCCGGTTATGAGCAACTCATGGGCCGATGGAGCCAGAAACTCGCGCCCCTGTTCATCGATTTCGCGGGGATTGCCGACGGCGAGAGGATACTCGACGTCGGCTGCGGCACGGGCAGCCTGACCTTCGCGCTCGCCAAGGCCGCCGATACCGACGAGATCACCGGGATCGACTATTCGCCCGTCTTCGTGGAAGCGGCGGCTCGGCGCAACACCGAGCCACGCATCACGATCCGGCAAGGGGATGCATGCGCCTTGCCATTCGAGGATGGCGCGTTCGATCGCGCATTGGCGCAGCTCGTGCTTCATTTCGTGCCGGATGCCGGCAAGGCCGTGTCCGAGATGCGCCGCGTCGTGCGGTCCGGCGGAATAGTGGCGGCCTGTGTATGGGACCACCTTGGCGGTATGCCCGGCATGCGCATGATGGTCGACACGGTGGCGGCACTCGGCGAGGGAGGGCGCCAGCTGCGTGGCCGCTATTGCTTCCAGCCGATGATGCAGCCCGGCGAAATGAAGCGGACCTTTATCGAGCAGGGGCTCGAGGCCGTCACCGAGGCCGAGTTGATGATCCGCATGAACTACCGGGATTTCGACGATTTCTGGGCGCCGATCGCCGCCGGCGAGGGGCCGCTCGGCAAATACATGGCGGCGCTGGACGAAGCGGAAAGCGAGCGCGTCAGCGTCGCTGTGCGCGACGCCTATGAAGCTGGACGGCCGGACGGCCCGAGGTCCTTTGCGAATGTCGCGTGGACTTGTCGCGGTGTCGTCCCCTGACGGGCTCGACTGTCGTTTTCCTATTTTGTCGCCATAAACAGCTTTTCCAGAAATTCGATCGTCGCGCCGCCCCGGATGCGGGCGGCGGATCGTATGGCTTTGAATACCCGATTGCGCTTTGCTGCCGCGCGGAAAGCCGGTAGGGGCAGGACGCCAATACGAATCGGGACGAACGCATGAGACTTTCGATCTGGGATTCCGCCGTCTGGCTGCTGCTGATCAACGGTACGCTGCTCGGCGTTTCGCTCCCTTTCGGCAAGCTGTCGGCGGCGGCCGGCGTGGCGCCCGTGATCTGGGCTTTCGTCATTTCTTTCGGTGCCGGCGCTGTCTTGCTCGCGGCGCTCCTGGTACGCGGCATGGCGCGGCGGCCGGATGCCGCCAGGCTGCGCTATTTCACCATTACCGCGGCGATCTCCTACGCCTTCCCCAATCTCCTCATCATGTCGGCGATCCCGCATCTGGGGGCGGGCTTCACCGGTATCATGTTCACGCTGTCTCCGGTCATCACGCTGACGCTTTCGGTCCTGCTCGGCATGCGGCGGCCAAGCGCGCTCGGCATCGCCGGCATCGTCGTCGGACTGGTCGGCGCGCTGATCGTGTCGCTTACGCGCGGCGAGGCGGGAAGGCCGGCGGAAGCGATCTGGATCATCATCGGGCTCGCCATCCCCTTCAGCCTCGCATGCGGCAACATCTACCGCACGCTCGACTGGCCGAAGGACGCCGGGCCGATCGAGCTTGCCGCCGGCAGCCATCTCGCTTCGGCGGCGATGCTGATCGTCATCTCGCTGGTGCTGAACGGCGGCGTACCGCTCGGCCCGCTCGCGAACGTGCCGCTCATGACGCTGGCGCAGGCGGCCGCATCCGCCGCCATGTTCGCCTTCTTCTTCCGCCTCCAGGCGGTCGGCGGACCCGTCTATCTCAGCCAGATCGGCTATGTGGCGGCCGCACTCGGGCTGGTCGTGGGAACTGTGTTCCTCGATGAACGCTACCAGCTTGCGACCTGGGCGGGCGCCGCGATCATCATGGCCGGCGTCGCCATGACGACGAAAGCACAGGCGCGGCGGTAGGTTGCCGCTGGCTTGTACGCGGTGTATCCTTCCTTATCTATACGGATACACGAATTGGGATAGCCGAGGCGATCATGGCCTTCCACATCAAGAATCCCGAGACCGACGCGCTGGCCCGAAAAGTCGCGGCCTTGAAGAAAATCGGCCTGACCGAAGCTGTCCACGGCGCGCTGGCGCATGAGTTGGAGCGCGAGCAGGAGAAACCTTCCGAGATCGAGGCATGGATCAAATTTGCTCGCGATTTTCGCGCCAGGGGAAATCCTGAAAAGGGCTTGCCTGCCGACAAGGATTTCATCGACAGTCTCTACGAAGACGACTGATGTTCGTCGACGCTTCGGCATTGACGGCTATGTTGGCCGATGAGTCCGACGGTTCCGCCCTCATGGCGCGGATGAAACGGGACAAGGCACGTCTGACGTCACCCATCGCAATATGGGAGACAACTCTCGCGCTGGCCCGATTGACCGGCCAGTCGGTCAAAGACGCGGGTAAAAGCCTCAACGGCTTTATTGATCTGACAGGAATCCGGATAGTCGCGGTGCCTCCCGAAGCCGCCTTAATCGCTGTCGAGGCATTCGAGCGCTTCGGTAAGGGTCGGCATCCGGCGCGGCTCAACATGGGCGACTGCTTTGCCTATGCCTGCGCGCGGCATCTGGGCCAGCCGCTTCTCTTCAAGGGGAGCCATTTCCCGCTGACGGATATCGAGCCGGCCTGAAGCTACGCTGCCGGCACGCGCTCCGTCAGCACCATGTAGTTCACGTCCATGTCGCGGGATTTCTGCCAGCGGTCGGAAAGCGGGCTGTAGACGACGCCGGTGCGGTCGGCGATGCGCATGCCGGCGTCCGCGAGCGCGCGCTCCAGTTCCTCGGGGCGCACCAGCTTGCCGAACTGATGCGTGCCGCGCGGTAGCCATCTCAGCACATATTCCGCGCCGATGATGGCGAGACCTAGCGCCTTCAGCGTCCGGTTGATGGTGGCGACGAACATGATGCCGTCCGGTTTCAGCATCTCGGCGCATTTGCCGACGAAGAGCCCGATATCGGCGACGTGCTCGACCACCTCCATGTTGAGGATCACGTCGAACTTCTCGCCGGCTTCGGCCAGCGCCTCGGCGGTGGTCGCGCGATAGTCCACGCTCACTCCGCTTTCGGCGGCGTGCAGGCGCGCCACCTCGATGTTGGTGGAGGAAGCGTCGGCGCCGACCACGTCCGCGCCGAGCCGCGCCATCGGCTCGCACAAAAGTCCGCCGCCGCAGCCGATGTCGAGGAAGCGCAGCCCCTTGAAGGGGTGCGCGGCATGCGGGTCGCGGCCGAAACGGGCGGCGACGTTATCGCGGATATAGGCAAGCCGCACCGGATTGAACTTGTGCAGAGGGCGGAATTTTCCGTTCGGGTTCCACCACTCGGCGGAAAGCGCGGAAAAGCGCTCCACTTCGCCTGCGTCGATGGTGGTTCGTCGGGGTTCGGCCATGGGGACGGTCTCCTCTGACATGTCGAACGCGAGGAAGTCGGGTGACGGCGGGCGAATGTCAAGACGGCGGTCGAAAGATCGGCCGCTGAGCCGGCTTTCGTTCCTCTCCGCCTGCGAGGCGGGCAGAGAGGAACAGGTCTGTCGTTACCTATTTGACGGCCGCATCCGCCTTCTCGACGAATTCGTTCGTATAGGTCTTGGTGATGTCGATATTGGCGCCGGCCACGTCCGGCGAGCCGATCTTGAAGACTTCCAGCACGGCCTCGGCGCCCTTCGGGTCCATCAGGCCGGTGGTGGAATACATCGGGATCGTGTTCTTCAGGGCTGCCAGATAGGCGTCCTTGTGCGGGCCGACGAGATTTTCCGGCATCTTGGCCGCGATCTCCTCGGCGCTGTGGCTATGGATCCATTTCAGCGTCGCCACCATGGCGTTGGTCATGGCCTGCGTCTCCTGCGGATGCGCCTTCATCCATTCGGGACGGGTGTAGAAGGCGCCGCCGGGATAGTCGCCGCCGAACACCGCCTCCGTGTCCTTCTGCGTGCGCGTGTCGGAGAGGATGGTCAGATCCTTGTATTTGGTCTGCAACACGGTGACGGCGGGGTCGAGCATCACGGCCGCGTCGATCTGGCCCTGTTCCATGGCGGCGACGGCGGTGGCGCCGAGGCCGACGCCGATCACGGCCGCCGAATCCTTCTTCAGGCCGGCCTTGACCAGCTGGTATTTGAGGAAGAAGTCGGTCGAGGAGCCGGGGGCGCTGACGCCGACCTTCTTGCCGTCGAGGTCCTTGACCGACTTGATCTTGCCGGTCTGCTTGGGCGACACCACGAGCACGAGGCCCGGGTACTGGTCGTAAATGACGAAAGCCTGCAGGTGCTGCTTCTTGGCGGCGAGTTCGACGGTGTGGTCGAAATAGCCCGACACGACATCGGCGCTGCCGCCGAGTACGGCTGTCAGCGATTGCGACCCGCCCTTGAAGTCGACCAGGTCGACGTCGACACCGGCCTTTTCGTACTCACCGAGCTGCTTGGCGAGCACGGTCGGCAGGTAGCAGAGACAGGATGCGCCGCCGATAGCGAGCGTGACCTTGCCCGCGGCCATGGCGCCGCCGGCCGTCATCAGAAGCGCCGCTCCGGCGGCAATCAGTTTCGAGATGATTCTCATTTCTTCCTCCTTGGTGATCGTTGGGGTGATTATCGTTTCTATCGTCCGGATTTCGAGATTTCGGGGCGCCAGACGAGCAGCCTCCGCTCCACCAGCGTCACGCACCAGTCGATAAGGAGCACGAAGGCGGCGAGCACGAACATGCCGGCGAAGACGCCGCCCACGTCGAACACGCCTTCGGCCTGCTGGATGAGGTAGCCGAGGCCGGCGGCGGCGCCCAGATATTCGCCGACCACCGCGCCGACCACGGCAAAGCCGATGGAAGTGTGGAGCGAAGAGAACATCCACGACAAGGCCGAAGGCCAATAGACATGGCGCAGCAATTGCCGCTCGCTCATGCCGAGCATGCGCGCGTTCGACAGCACCGTCGTGTTCACCTCCCTCACGCCCTGGTAGACGTTGAAGAAAACGATGAAGAATACCAGCGTCACGCCGAGCGCGACCTTGGACCAGATGCCTAAGCCGAACCAGAGCGTGAAGATCGGCGCCAGCACGACGCGCGGCAGCGCGTTGGCGGCCTTCACATAAGGGTCGAAGATCGCGGCCAGCGTCGGCTGGCGTGCGAACCAGAAGCCGATGAGGATCGCCGCCACCGAGCCGATGACGAAAGCCAGCATCGATTCCAACAGCGTGATCCAGAGGTGATACCAGATCGTTCCACCGACGACCCAGCGCCAGATCTGGCCGACAACGGCGGCCGGCGTCGAGAAGAAGAAGGAGATGTTGTTGGGATCGCCGATGATATGCGTGGTCGAGGCGATCTGCCATGCGACGACGATGATCGCGGCGACGGCGACCTGCGCGGCTAGAAGCCCGGTCCTGCTCATGCTTCGCCTCCCGTTTCACCCGTGTCGTAGGCCTTCAGCACTTCGCCCTTCAGCATATGCCATATGTCGCGGTGGAGCGCCTGGAAGGCGGGCTCGGCCTTGATCTCGGAAATGTCGCGCGGACGCGGCAGGGAGACCTGGAAGTCGCCGATGATGCGGGCGGAAGGCCCCGCCGACATGACGACCACCCGGTCGGCAAGCGCGATCGCCTCTTCCAGGTCGTGAGTGACGAACAGCACCGCCTTGCGGTCGTCCGACCACAGTTTCAACAGCAAATCGCCCATGATGAGACGCGTCTGCGCGTCGAGCGGGCCGAACGGCTCGTCCATCAGGATGATTTCGGGATCGCGAATCAGCACCTGCGCCAGCGCCACTCGCTTGCGCTGGCCGCCGGAAAGCATGTGCGGATAGCGTTCGCCGAAGGAGGCGAGGCCGACGCGCGTCAGCCAGGAGCGGGCGCGCTCCCTGGCTTCGCTTCTCGCAGTGCCGGCCACTTCCAGCCCGATCGCCACGTTTTCCACCGCCGTTTTCCACGGCATCAGCGCATCCTGCTGGAAGAGATAGCCGGCCTTGCTGTTGATGCCTGAAAGCGGCTGGCCGAATATCTCGACGCCGCCTTCCGCCGGCGCGAGCAATCCTGCCGACGCGTTGAGAAGGGTGGACTTGCCGCAGCCGGTCGGTCCGATGATGGCGACGAATTCACGCGCGCCGACGGCGATGTCGGCCTTTTCGACGGCACGAAATCGCTGGCCGCCCGAAATGTCGAACTCGATCGTCACCCGTTCTAGGCGGATTGCGGGGGCGGCCCCGCCGGTCTGCCGTGATCCGGCCGCTTTCCCTTCGTTTGCCGCTTTCTGCGACATGGCTCCTCCGAGTACCTGTGCGCCGCATGCCTTGTCAGTCGCGCTGGTAAGGCCAAGGTGCGGCTGCGGTCAATTCCACTTCTGGTTAGCTTGTTAGCCGGCTTGAATACGGTGCACGCGTGTGCAACCATCGGGATCGACGGCGGCGCTTGCTATTTCAATGGCCTCCGCCACTTGTTTTCAAGGGAGGAAATCTTGATGACCACCAAAATGCCCTCTGACCAGCGTCGTTCCGGCTTTCGCCATCTGCCGGGATTGGCGCTCACTGCCGTGCTGGCCGCAGTCGGATTTGCCGCCACCGCACACGCCGCCGACCGCCAGCTCACCATGTATTGCGGCGTCGACGAGGCCTGGTGCCGCGCCATGGCGACCACTTACCAGAAGGAGACCGGCGTCAATGTCGACATGACGCGCATGAGCGCCGGCGAGATTTACGCCAGGTTGCGTGCCGAAAAAGCCAATCCGCAGGCCGACATATGGTGGGGCGGCACCGGCGATCCGCATCTGCAGGCTGCCGAGGAGGGCCTGACGGACGAATACAAGTCCGCCGAATTGCCACAACTCTACGACTGGGCGCAGAAACAGGCGGCGCGGGCCAAGTACCGTACGGTCGGCATCTATCTCGGCGCGCTCGGCTACGGCTACAATTCCGAGGATCTGAAGCAGCGCAATATCAAGGCGCCCGAATGCTGGGCCGACCTCATCAAGCCCGAATTCAAGGGCGAGGTGGAGATGGCCGATCCGAATTCGTCCGGCACGGCGTGGACGGCGCTGGCGACCATCGTGCAGTTGATGGGCGAGGACAAGGCGTTCGACTATTTCAAGAAGCTCGACAAGAACATGGCCGAATACACCAAGGCGGGCGCGGCCCCGGCGCAGGCGGTGGCCAAGGGCGAGACGCTGGTCGGCATCGCCTTCCAGCATGACGTCATCTTCGCTGCCAAGCAGAATCCGGCCGTCAAGGTCGTGTCGCCCTGCGAGGGAACCGGCTTCGAGATCGGCTCGATGAGCATCGTCAAGGGCGCCAAGCATCTCGACGAGGCGAAAAAGTTCTACGACTGGGCGCTGACGCCGGCGGCACAGAAGCTTGCCGCGCCGAACGGCAGCTACCAGATCCCGTCGAACAAGGCGACGCCGGTGCCGCCGGAAGCGCCCGACCTCGAGAAGATCAAGCTGATCGACTACGACTTCGCCAAATACGGCTCCTCGGAAGTGCGCACGAAGCTTCTCAAGCGCTTCACCGATGAAGTCCGCAACGGCGGCTGATCCGGCTCCGCTTCTCCGCCGGCTGCTTTGGTGGCCGGCGGTGCTTTCCCGCTTGTCGGCAAGGCGATCGCGTATGAAGTCGACCCCCACTCCGACCGCTTCGCGGCCACCTCTCCCCCGATCGACGGGGGAGAGGAAGAGCTGGCCACAAGGCTTGGCCCCTTTCCTCTCCCCCACGAAAGTGGGGGAGAGGTGGCCGCGAAGCGGACGGAGTGGGGGATATTTCGCCCCATGCGATAGCCCTCTTCAAGCAGGCGCCGAATGACGCGGGCGACACCTCGTCTCGAAAGCACGTTCCCGGCCCGCAATGTGGGCGCCTGGCTGCTGCTTGCATGGGCCGGATTCCTAATCCTGCCCTGGTATCTGGTCGAGGGAGGCTTCCTCTCCTTCGGTTGGCTGGCTGATTTCGCTGCGCACGGTCCGGCAGTCCTGCACGGAGTGAATGGCGCGTCGTGGCTCCTGCCGCTCGTCCTGCCGCTCCTCGCCGCCACCTGGCTGTGGGCGCGGCGGCGGACGGCCGGCCTTGCCGTGGCGGGCGGGCTGGCGCTCGCCTGGATGGCGGTGGAGGGCCTCGCCGTCATCCATTCGGGCTGGGGTTTTTCGTGGCTCTCCGCGCTGGCGGGAACCAAAGGCCCCGTGCAGCCGGGGATGGGCTGGGGCGCGGTGGTCTATGCGCTTTCGATGCTGATGCTGGTGGCGGCGGATTTCGCCGGGCGCGGCTGGTGCAAGGGCGACCGCTTCGTCGTCGGCTCGCTGCTCGTCGTCATCGCGGCACTGGTGATCTTCGTCGCCTATCCGCTGATTTCCATCCTGTCGTCGGCGGCCAGGGACAATTCAGGCGATTTCGCGCCCGCGCTGCTTTTCGAAAAGCTTTTCAGCGACAGTATCTGGAGCGTCGATTGCCTCGCCGGCGGACGCAATTGCGGCGTAGCCTGGAACACGCTGTTCGTCGCGATACTGGTCGGCCTGCTATCGACCGCGCTTGGGCTGGCGCTGGCGCTGATCGCGCTCAGGACCCGGATCCGCGCCAAATGGCTGCTGCGCGGGCTCTCCATTCTGCCCATCATCACGCCGCCCTTCGTCATCGGCCTTGCGCTGATCCTGCTCTTCGGCCGCGCCGGCATCGTGACGAATTTCCTGTCAGGCCATTTCGGCATTCCGCGTAGCCGCTGGATCTACGGCGTTGCAGGCATCACGATGGCCCAGGTGCTTGCCTTCACGCCGATCGCCTTCCTCGTTCTGGTCGGCGTGCTGCAGGGCGTGAGCCCGAGCATGGAGGAAGCCTCGCAAACCCTGCGCGCCAGCCGTTGGCGTACCTTCCGCACCGTGACGTGGCCGCTGATCCGGCCGGGGCTTGCCAGCGCATTCCTGATATCCTTCATCGAGAGCATGGCGGATTTCGCCAATCCGCTCGTCATCGGCGGCAATTTCAACGTGCTTTCGACCGACATCTTCTTCGCGGTCGTCGGGGCGGCGCACGATCAGGGCCGGGCGGCGGTGCTGGCGATCGTGCTGCTCGTCTTCACGCTCGCCGCCTTCGTCATCCAGCGGCAATGGATCGGCAAAAGGAGCTACGTCACCGTCGGCGGCAAGGGCGATGGCGGCGTGCCGGCGCCGCTGCCCGCCGGCCTGAGGCTTGGCGCCTACGGTATCGCGGCGCCGTGGCTGCTTTTGACCGTCGTCGTCTACGCCATCATCCTAGTCGGCGGCTTCGTCCATCAGATCGGCCGCGACAACACGCCGACGCTCGAATATTTCCTGACCGCCTTCTCCGTCGAGAAGGGCGTCGGCGGCTGGTTCCTCTCCGGTTCTGCATGGCCTTCGCTGACGATGACGCTGACGCTTGCGCTGATCGCGATGCCCTTCACCGCCGCGATCGGCCTTTTGACCGCCTACCTGCTCGACCGGCAGCGCTTCACCGGGCGCACATTGTTCGAATTCCTGGCGATGATGAGCTTTGCCATTCCGGGCACCGTGGTCGGCATCAGCTACATCCTCTCCTTCAACGTGCCGCCCATACAAATGACGGGCACCGGACTGATCATCGTCATCTCGTTCGTCTTCCGCAACATGCCGGTCGCGATCCGGGCGGGGCTCGCCAATCTGGGCCAGATCGACAGGAGCCTCGACGAGGCCTCGCTGACGCTCGGCGCGCGCTCCTTCGCCACACTCAGGCGCGTCATGCTACCCCTGATGAAGCCGGCCATCGTGACGGCGATGATCTACAGCTTCGTGCGCGCGATGACGGCGGTGAGCGCGGTCATCTTCCTGGCGACCGGGCGCTTCAACCTGGCGACCGTCTATATTGTCGGCCGCGCCGATGTCGGCGAATACGGCATCGCCATCGTCTATGCGGCGGTGATGATCGTGCTGATGATGGTCATCCTTGTCGGTATCCAGTTGTTGGTCGGAGAACGCAGTCTCGGGCGGCGGCGCGAAGGCGTGGAAGCCATGCCGATCGCGGCTTGAACGGAAAGGGATGCAATGAACCACGGCACGGGGAACGAGGGCACGGGGAACGAGGGCACCGCAATTTCCGTTGACACGACGCATCCGGCCGTCCGCTTCGAGGCCGTGACCAAGCGCTATGGCGAGGTGGTCGCCGTCGATCATGTCGCCTTCGATATCGCGCCGGGCACGCTGGTGACGCTGCTCGGCCCATCCGGCTGCGGCAAGACGACCACGCTTCGCCTGATCGCCGGGCTCGAACAGGCGACCGGCGGCCGCATCCTGATCGACGGAACCGACGTGACGGCCCTGTCGGCGGCGGAGCGCGACGTTTCCATGGTGTTCCAGTCCTACGCGCTCTTCCCGCACATGGACGTGATGGAAAACGTCTCCTACGGACTGAAGGCGATGGGGCTGAAGAAGGCGGAAGTCGCGGCACGCGCGGCGGAGAAACTGGCGCTGGTCGGCCTCTCCGGCTACGAGAAACGCCAGCCGAGCGAGCTTTCCGGCGGCCAGCAGCAGCGCGTCGCGGTGGCGCGCGCCATCGTGCTGGAGCCGAAGGTGCTGCTCTTCGACGAGCCGCTTTCCAACCTCGACGCCAAGCTCAGGCGCCGCGTGCGCGACGAGATCCGCGGGCTTCAGCAGGACCTGGCGCTCACCGTCGTCTATGTCACCCACGACCAGGAAGAGGCGCTGGCAGTCTCGGACCGCATCATTGTCATGCGCTCGGCGCGTGTGGCGCAGGACGGCACGCCGCGCGAACTCTACAACGCGCCGGCCAGCCGCTTCGTCGCCGATTTCATGGGCGACGCCAATTTGCTCGAGGCGATGGTGGGCGAGCATTGCGGCGCGGTGGCGAAGGTCACGGTGGGACCGCTGTCGCTCGACCTGCCGCATCGCGGCATCGCGCCCGGCGCGGCGGCGCTTGCCGTGCGGCCGCATGCGGTGCGGCTGGCGGCGGGGCCGGCCGGGAAAAAAGGCGGGATCGAGGGGCGGGTAACCAAGGCCGCCTATCTCGGCGACCACATGGAATATACGGTGACCACCGTTTCGCCCGAGGCGGAGCTTTTCGCCACCGATGCCGACGTGAACCGGCCGCATGCTGTCGGCGCGGACGTCGCCGTGCATCTCGATCCGGAAAGCGTGGTGCTGGTGGCGAACGATTGAAGGGATCGGCTGTTCTGCGCCACCTGTCCGCGCGTCATTCCGGTTTGCAGCCGGAGCGTAGCGAGCGGCCGCAAGACCGGAACCCATTCCGTGAAAGAGAGGCCGCCATGACCATTCCGGACTGGGTCCCGGTCTTTCGGTCATCGCTTCGCGCTGCCCGAAAACCGGGATGACGGCGGGCCGTGTTGAATGCCCCGTCTGAAACACCAGGATTGCTTGCGAAGCGCGGCCGATTTGGCTATGGAACCGGCGAATTTTGTGCCTCGGCCAGCCGGGGTGCTTTCCTTTGAATCCTCGGAAAAGCCCCGGCAGGCTGCCAAGAAAGCGTTCTTCCACCCATGGCGCGCATCGTGATGAAGTTCGGCGGGACATCCGTCGCCGACCTGGACCGCATCCATAATGTGGCGCGGCATGTCAAACGCGAGGTCGATGCCGGCCATGACGTGGCCGTCGTTGTCTCGGCCATGTCGGGCAAGACCAACGAACTCGTCGGCTGGGTCAAGGGCATGCCGAAGGCCACCGGCGCCAGCAGCCCATTTTTCGATGCGCGCGAGTATGACGCCATCGTCGCCTCGGGCGAACAGGTCACGTCTGGCCTGCTCGCCATCGCGTTGCAGTCGATGGGCGTCCACGCGCGTTCCTGGCAGGGTTGGCAGATCCCGATCCGGACCGACAACGCGCATGGCGCGGCGCGCATCGAGGAGATCGACGGCTCCTTCCTGATCAAGCGCTTCGGCGAGGGACAGGTGGCGGTCGTCGCCGGTTTCCAGGGGCTGTCGCCCGACAACCGCATCTCGACGCTCGGGCGCGGCGGTTCCGACACCAGCGCGGTGGCGATCGCGGCGGCGGTCAAGGCCGATCGCTGCGACATCTATACGGATGTCGACGGGGTCTACACGACCGATCCGCGCATCGAGCCCAAGGCGCGCCGGCTTTCCAAGATTTCCTTCGAGGAAATGCTCGAAATGGCTTCGCTCGGGGCCAAGGTATTGCAGGTGCGCTCGGTCGAGCTTGCCATGGTGCATGGCGTGCGCACCTTCGTACGTTCGTCTTTCGACGATCCGGACGCGCCTGGAATGGGCGACCCTGTAAATCCGCCCGGAACGCTCATTTGCAATGAGGATGAAATCGTGGAACAGCAGGTCGTCACCGGTATCGCCTACGCCAAGGACGAAGCGCAGATTTCGCTAAGGCGAGTCGCCGACCGCCCCGGCGTCTCGGCGGGCATATTCGGACCGCTGGCCGATGCCGGCATCAATGTCGACATGATCGTGCAGAACATTTCCGAGGACGGATCGCGCACGGACATGACGTTCACCGTTCCTTCCGCCGATGTCGGCCGGGCGCTCGCCGTGCTCGAAACGGTGCGCGACACGGTCGGCTTCGACGCCGTCCAGCATGATGACGGCATGTCGAAAGTGTCGGTCATCGGCATCGGCATGCGGAGCCATGCGGGCGTGGCTGCGACCGCGTTCAAGGCGCTGGCTGAGAAATCCATCAACATCCGCGCCATCACCACCTCGGAGATCAAGATATCCATCCTGATCGACGGGCCCTACACGGAACTTGCGGTTCGCACTTTGCATTCCGTTTACGGGCTCGATAAGCATTAATCCATCGTCTGGAGCGTTCCCGCTTTTCTTCGAATTACGGAAACACTCTGTCGTTTTGTTTCTACGCAATTCCGGATGGAAAACCGGTTCCCACTTTTCCTGGAATTGCTCTAGAACAGACGAACCGTTCGTTTCGATTCCGGCGGTGTCCGCGGCAGGCGGGCGCTGCTTCGGAACCGTTGGAGAAAACGCATGATGCGAGAGATTGGCGGCGGCCCCCGCGTGCTCTTGCGGCGACTGCGCGAGCTTATGGCGGAGCCGCTGGAGCCGCAGGAACGGCTCGACCGCATCGTGCGCGAAATCGCCTCCAACATGGTGGCGGAAGTCTGCTCGCTCTATGTGCTGCGCGCCGATTCCGTCCTCGAACTCTATGCGACGGAAGGCCTGAACCCGAGCGCCGTGCACCGGGCGCAGTTGCAGATCGGGCAGGGCCTCGTGGGCACGATCGCCGCAAGCGCCCGCTCGCTCAATCTCACCGACGCCCAGAAGCATCCCGCCTTCGCCTACCTGCCGGAGACGGGCGAGGAGATCTACAATTCGTTCCTGGGTGTTCCTGTCCTCCGCGCGGGCCGTACGCTCGGCGTGCTGACGGTCCAGAACCGGACCAAGCGCAACTACCGCGAGGACGAACTCGAAGCGCTCGAGACGACGGCCATGGTGATCGCGGAGATGATCGCCACCGGCGATCTGTCGAGGCTGTCGCGGCCCGGCCTCGACCTCGACCTCCGCCGGCCCGTCGCCTTCACCGGCCTTGCCTTCAACGAGGGTATCGGGCTGGGGCATGTGGTGCTGCACGAGCCGCGCATCGTCGTCACCAACCTCTTCAACGAAGACAGCGAGGAGGAGGTGAAGCGGCTGGAAAGCGCGCTCGGTTCGCTGAGGCTTTCCATCGACGACATGCTGTCGCGCCGTGAGGTGGCGTCGGAGGGCGAGCACCGCGCCGTGCTCGAAGCCTACCGCATGTTCGCTCACGACCAGGGCTGGGTGAGGCGAATCGAGGAGGCGGTGAGGAACGGCCTCACGGCGGAGGCGGCCGTCGAGAAGGTGCAGTCGGACATGCGCGCGCGCATGATGCACATGACCGACCCCTATATGCGCGAGCGGATGAGCGATTTCGACGATCTCGCCAACCGGCTGCTGCGGCAGTTGATGGGACGCGGGCCGGAGACGCTTGCCGAACAACTGCCGAAGGATGCCATCATCGTGGCGCGCTCCATGGGCGCGGCGGAACTGCTCGACTATCCGCGCGAACGGCTGCGCGGGCTGGTGCTGGAAGACGGCGCCATCACCAGCCATATCGTCATCGTGGCGCGCGCGGTGGGCATACCGGTCGCCGGCCAGGTGACCGGCGCCGTTTCCATGGCGGAAAACGGCGATGCCATCATCGTCGATGGCGATGCGGGCCGCGTGCATCTGAGGCCGCAATCGGATGTCGAGGCGGCGTATGCGGAGAAGGTGCGCTTCCGTGCCAAGCGCCAGGAGCTTTATCGCGAATTGCGCGGCCGGCCGTCGGCGACAAAGGACGGCGTAGTGGTCGATCTGATGATGAATGCGGGGCTTGCGGTCGACCTGCCGCAACTGGCCGAATCGGGCGCCGCCGGCATCGGGCTTTATCGTACCGAACTGCAGTTCATGGTCGCGGCGACCTTCCCGCGCGCCGAGCAGCAGGAGGAGCTTTACCGGCATGTCCTGGATGTCGCCCGCGACAAGCCGGTCACCTTCCGTACCATCGACATCGGCGGCGACAAGGTGCTGCCCTATTTCAAGAGCGCCAAGCCGGAGGAGAACCCGGCGCTCGGCTGGCGCGCCATCCGGCTGACGCTCGACCGGCCGGCGCTCCTGAGGACACAGATACGGGCGCTCCTCAAGGCAGCGGGAGGGCGGGAACTCAGGGTAATGTTCCCGATGGTGACCGAGATCGGCGAAATCCGCCAGGCGCGCGAGTTGATCGACCGCGAGGTGCGCTATCTGTCGCGCTTCGCCCACCATCTGCCTACGAGCCTGAAGCTAGGGGCGATGCTGGAAGTGCCGGCGCTCTTGTGGCAGCTCGACGAACTGATGAAAGCAGTCGATTTCGTCTCGGTCGGCTCGAACGATCTCTTCCAGTTCGTGATGGCCACCGATCGCGGCAACGCGCTTCTTTCCGACCGCTTCGATCCGCTTTCGGTGCCGTTCCTGAGGGTGCTGAGACAGATCGCGGAGGCGGGCCGGAAATCCGAAACGCCGGTGACGCTGTGCGGCGAGCTTGCCGGCCGTCCGATCTCGGCGATGGTGCTGGTCGGACTCGGCTATCGCTCGATCTCGATGTCGCCGGCGGCGATCGGCCCGGTGAAGGCGATGCTGGCCGAATTGCCGGCCGAAGAACTGACGGCGATGCTGAACGATCTTCTGGGCAGGCCGGACGGCGGCACGAACGTGCGCGGCCTGCTCGAGGAATTCGCCGGGAAGCACGACATTCCGCTATGACCGATCTGCCTGCCGAACGAATGGACCAGGTGCTGAAGCGCTTCGACCTGATCGAAGCCAGGATGGCGGCCGGCTCCGATCCGGAGACCTATGTCAGGCTCGCTTCCGAATATGCAGAATTGCAGGAAATGGCGACGAAGATCCGCGAATTGCGCGGCGCCGAGAAGGAATTCGCCGACCTCGAAGCCATGCGCGACGACAAGGGATCGGACGCCGAGATGCGCGCGCTCGCTGCGTCCGAGATCGAAGGGGTCGAGGACAAGATCGAGGGATTGAAAGGTGATATCCGCATCCTGCTCCTTCCCAAGGATGCCGCCGACGACAAGAACGCCATCCTCGAAATCCGTGCCGGGACGGGGGGCGACGAGGCAGCGCTTTTCGCCGGCGATCTCTTCCGAATGTATGAGCGCTACGCCGCCGACAGGGGCTGGCGCATCGAAATCGTCTCGGCGAGCGAAAGCGAAATCGGCGGCTACAAGGAAATCATCGCGACGGTCTCCGGCAAGGGCGTGTTCGCGCGGTTGAAATTCGAATCGGGCGCGCATCGCGTGCAGCGCGTTCCGGAGACCGAAGGCGGCGGGCGCATCCACACTTCCGCCGCAACGGTGGCGGTGCTGCCGGAGGCGGAGGAAGTCGATATCGAGATACGCTCCGAGGATATCCGGATCGACACGATGCGCGCGTCGGGCTCGGGCGGGCAGCATGTCAACACCACCGATTCGGCCGTGCGCATCACGCACCTGCCGACCGGCATCATGGTCGTGCAGGCGGAGAAATCGCAGCACCAGAACCGGGCACGCGCCATGCAGATCCTGCGCGCCCGCCTCTACGACATGGAACGCACGAAGGCGGACGACCAACGTTCCGAGGCTCGCCGGCTGCAGGTTGGCTCGGGCGATCGCTCGGAGCGCATCCGCACCTATAATTTCCCGCAAGGGCGGGTGACCGACCATCGCATCAACCTCACGCTTTACAAGCTCGACCGGGTCATGGAAGGCGATCTCGACGAGATCATCGAGGCGCTGATCGCCGACCACCAGTCAAAGCTGATGGCGGCCGAATCGGAAGGGTGACCCTGTTTCGCCGCTCCCCCTTCACACCGCTTCCGTGACCACGCTTGGCGCCCTTCACCGGGAAGCGAGGGATCGGCTCGCGGAAGCCGGCATCGACAACGCCGCGCTCGATGCGCGTCTGATCGTCGAGCATTTCACCGGCACGAGCCGGGCCGAAGCGATCGCAAATCCTGAATGTCCGGTCGGTGCCCATGCCGTTGCCGCTGTTTGCGACGCCGTTCGCCGGCGTATCGCGCATGAACCGGTGCACCGTATCTTCGGCCATCGCGAATTTTACGGCCTCGATCTGAGGCTTTCTTCGGCAACGCTGGAGCCACGCCCGGATACGGAAACGTTGGTCGATCTCTGCCTGCCTTTCCTGAAGGAAAGGACGGCGGCCGGGGAACGCTGCCGCATCCTGGATCTGGGCACCGGCACCGGGGCGATTGCCTTGGCGCTCCTTTCGCAAATTCCCGAGGCGGTGGCGGTGGGTACGGATATTTCGGCCGAAGCGCTTGAAACGGCGTTTTCCAATGCCAATATCACCGGTCTGAAGGGCCGTTTCGATGGCATCGTGTCGGACTGGTTCGAGGCCGTTGATGGCCGTTTTACGCTCATTGCGTCGAACCCGCCCTATATCCGGACGAGGGATATCGAGGCACTGGCCCTCGAAGTCCGGGACCATGATCCGGTGAAGGCGCTCGATGGCGGGACGGATGGGCTGGACGCCTACCGCGCCATTGCGGCCGGAGCCCGCAGACATCTGGAAGAGCATGGCCGGGTGGCGGTCGAGATCGGTTTCGACCAGCGGCAGGACGTGATAGCGATTTTCGAGGTCGAAGGATTCGAGCTGGGAAGAAGTGCGTGGGATTTCGGCGGGAACGAGCGGGCGCTGATGTTCAGCTGGCGTTGAGCGGGGTTTTCGCGACTGCGAAAAAACGCTTGGCATTCACGGCGAATGCAGTTAGGTTCCCGCTACCGGATGAGACGAAGCAGGCAGTGCTCTAGGCGATTCGGTTCCCGTTGAAAAAGCTGCCTTCTTGCGTGAAAGACGCCTTGTCGTCGTGCGGGGATAGTCCGGCAAAGTGACATGAAACGACTTTTGGATTTGGCACGTGGCGGCTGCCTTGCGGGCAGTTGAAAGCCGATAACGCAACGCGATACGGACGGTAAGAGATCCGCGTTCTCCGATGCCCGGACAGTTTTCAAAAAAGAGAATGGTATGAGGCCAGGACAGCAGAACAGGCGCATGCGTGGGCGCAACAATAACAACAATAATAATAGTAATAATAACAACCGCAGGGGCCCCAACCCCCTTACACGCAGCTACGAGAGCAATGGACCGGATGTGAAGATCCGCGGCTCCGCCCAGCAGATCGCCGAGAAATATACGACGCTGGCGCGCGATGCGCAGACTTCTGGCGACCGCGTCATGGCCGAGAATTACCTGCAACACGCTGAACACTACAACCGCATCATCGCCGCCGCGCAGGCGCAGCAGGCCATCCAGCAGGCGCGCGACACCCGCGACGAGACGGACGAGGATGGCGAAGACGATCAGCAGCATGGCGACGGCCAGCGCGGCGAGAACATGGCCGCCAACGGCCAGCGCGAGCATCGCCAGCACTACGCCAATGACGGCAGCGGCCCGCAACCGGTGATCGAAGGCACACCCGCGGAGGTCGCCTACGATCACGGCAGCGGTGGGCCGAACGGCGTTGGAAACGGACACGCTGACGGCGAGCGCACGCAGCCTCAGGCGTCCGCCGGTAGTGTCGACAACGGCCACAGCCAGGGCGAGCACGTGAACGGCAGTCAGGTGGAAGCCGCTGCCGCCGCCGAAGAAAGCGCTGCGCCGCGCCGTGGACGCCGGCCGCGCCGCAAGGCCACCGCCGCGGCCCTGGAGCCTGAAGCCGCTGGCGCGGTCGAAGGGCCGTCCGGCGAAAGCGGCGGCGCCATGGAGCAGGCGGAGTAGGATTTCCGCCAACGAAAGTTCATGAAAACGGCGGCCGCGGGGCCGCCGTTTTTGCTTTTGTGAAACGCTTGGCGCGAGCATTTTGGCGTGGCCATGATTTCTCGCCCTTCATCTTGAGGGGAGGGCTCCACTACCCCATATCAGCGCTATAATGGACTTGCCTCGATCGGGGGCCGAGCGCCCACGGTCCCTTGACCTGTCGATTTCGATCCTTTGATCGGTCGATTCATTGAATGGGGGAGTCCGTCATCACAAACCGGCTGGCGCCGCGAAGCGGGCCCGTCGGGGAATGGAGACAGGAATGAATATCGAGAAATACTCCGAGCGCGTCCGGGGGTTCATCCAGTCCGCGCAGCAATACGCCCTCAATCGTGACCACCAGCAATTCACGCCCGAGCATGTCCTCAAGGCCTTGATCGACGACGAAGAGGGCCTCGCCGCATCGCTGATCGAACGTGCCGGCGGGCGTCCGCGCGACGTTGAAATGGGCGTGGACGCCGCTCTTGATGCAATGCCGAGGGTCGAGGGCGGCAACGGCCAGCTCTATATGGCGCAGCCGCTGGCCAAGGTATTTTCCACGGCCGAGGAACTGGCGAAGAAGGCAGGTGATAGCTTCGTCACGGTCGAGCGGCTTCTGCAGGCGCTTGCCATGGAGAAATCGGCGAAGACCGCCGATATCCTGGCCAAGGCAGGGGTGACGCCGCAGGGCCTCAACCAGGCGATCAACGAAATCCGCAAGGGCCGCACGGCCGATTCGGCCTCCGCCGAGCAGGCCTACGATGCCTTGAAGAAATATGCGCGCGACCTCACGGCGGATGCCCGCGCGGGCAAGCTCGACCCGGTCATTGGCCGCGACGAAGAGATCCGCCGCGCCATCCAGGTGTTGTCGAGGCGCACCAAGAACAATCCGGTGCTGATCGGCGAGCCAGGCGTCGGCAAGACCGCGATCGCGGAAGGGCTGGCGCTCAGGATCGTCAATGGCGACGTGCCAGAGAGCCTGAAGGACAAGCAGTTGATGGCGCTCGACATGGGGGCGCTGATCGCGGGCGCGAAATATCGCGGCGAGTTCGAGGAGCGGCTGAAGGCCGTGCTCAACGAGGTCACCTCGGCCAATGGCGAAATCATCCTGTTTATCGACGAGATGCACACGCTGGTTGGCGCCGGCAAGGCCGACGGCGCGATGGATGCGTCCAACCTCCTGAAACCGGCGCTGGCGCGCGGCGAGCTTCATTGTATCGGTGCGACCACGCTTGACGAATACCGCAAATATATCGAGAAGGACGCCGCGCTTGCCCGCCGGTTCCAGCCGGTCTTCGTCAGCGAGCCGACGGTCGAGGATACTATCTCTATCCTGCGCGGGCTGAAGGAGAAATACGAGCAGCACCACAAGGTGCGCATCTCCGATTCTGCGCTGGTGTCGGCGGCCACGCTCGGCAATCGCTACATCACCGACCGTTTCCTGCCCGACAAGGCCATCGACCTCGTGGACGAGGCGGCGTCGCGGCTCAGGATGCAGGTCGATTCCAAGCCGGAGGCGCTGGACGAGATCGACCGGCGCATCATGCAGCTCAAGATCGAGCGCGAGGCTCTGAAGGTCGAGAAGGACGATGCTTCAAGGGATCGGCTGGCCCGGCTCGAGAAGGAACTGGTCGGTCTCGAGGAGGAGTCCGACGCGCTGACCGCCAAATGGCAGGCCGAGAAGGCCAAGCTCGGCGAGGCGGCGGACCTGAAGAAGGATCTGGACGCGGCGAGGAACGAACTCGCCATCGCGCAGCGCAAGGGCGAATTCCAGCGCGCCGGCGAGCTTGCCTATGGCAGGATCCCGGAACTGGAAAAGAAACTTCAGGAAGCCGAGGCGCATGACGGCCAGAAGGGGTCCATGGTCGAGGAGACCGTGACGCCCGACCATGTCGCGCATGTCGTCGAGCGTTGGACGGGCATACCTGTAGACCGCATGCTGGAAGGGCAGCGCGAGAAGCTCTTGCGTATGGAAGACGAACTCGGCAAGCGCGTCGTCGGCCAGGGCGAGGCGGTGCAAGCCGTGTCGAAGGCGGTCCGGCGTGCTCGCGCCGGCTTGCAGGACCCGAACCGGCCGATCGGCTCGTTCATGTTCCTCGGGCCCACCGGCGTCGGCAAGACCGAACTGACCAAGGCGCTCGCAAGCTTCCTCTTCGACGACGAAAGCGCCATGGTGCGTATCGACATGTCGGAGTTCATGGAGAAGCACTCGGTCGCGCGGCTGATCGGCGCGCCTCCCGGCTATGTCGGCTATGAGGAGGGCGGCACGCTGACGGAAGCCGTCCGCCGCCGGCCCTATCAGGTCGTGCTGTTCGACGAGATCGAGAAGGCGCATCCGGACGTATTCAACGTGCTGTTGCAGGTTCTGGACGACGGCCGGTTGACGGACGGGCAGGGGCGCACGGTCGATTTCCGCAATACGCTCATCATCATGACGTCGAACCTCGGCGCCGAATATCTCGTCAATCTCGGCGAGAACGAGGACGTCGACAAGGTTCGCGACGAGGTGATGGCGGTGGTGAAGGCGTCGTTCCGGCCGGAATTCCTGAACCGCATCGACGAGGTGATCCTGTTCCACCGGCTGCGCCGGCAGGACATGGGCCAGATCGTCGAAATCCAGCTCAAGCGGCTGGAGAAGCTGCTCGCCGACCGCAAGATCGCGCTCGACCTCGATGAGACGGCGATCAAATGGCTGGCCGACAAGGGATACGATCCAGCCTATGGCGCGCGGCCCTTGAAGCGAGTCATGCAGAAGGAACTGCAAGACCCGCTCGCCGAAAAAATCCTCGGCGGCGAGATCAAGGATGGTTCGACAGTTGTCGTCGCCGCCGGCTCCGATCGGCTGATCTTCCGTACGAAGACGGCGCCGGTCGGCAAGAAGACAGAGACGGCCGAGGCCGAGGAAGCAGCGTAAAAAGCCGCTTGGAGCAGCGGGCGGTTCTGACGAACGCGCCCCCGCTGCTCCAGCTTGGTTTCCTTAGCCGCATTTGCGCAACGCCAGCCGATACCGTCTGGCTGCGAAATGCTCTCGCCCGAAGATCGAACGCCCCTGCGCATATCGCGCCAGGGGCGTTTTCTTTTGAAGAAGACGCATGCGCCGCGCCACATGCCCGTCATTTTCATGCCCGGTTCATCGCGCAGGTAATATGCGGGGCGGAAATGCGGCGAAGCGTCTTGCAACCGGATATCGGCTTGGGAGTTCTTAGCGGATGAACGTCAGGAAGGCAGTTCTTATCCTGTGTCTTTCCGTGCTGGCGGGTAGCGCCGGTCCGGCTTTCGCATCCCTGGCGGACGGGGATGCCGTGCCTGCCAAGGCCGCTCCGGCAAATGGTGTGCGGCTTGCGCAGGCGCGCGACGTCGAGGTCTATACAGACGATTCCGGCCGCCGGGTGATCGTGGACGCCTATAGCGGGCAGGTGATCGACGTGCTGCCGCCGGAGCGCCGGCGGCCGCGCGCCGGCTATGGCCGTTCCATCGTGGAGGGGGATTTGCGCCGCTATGGCAACAACGGCGCCTATGCGCACGAAGACAACGGTTTCCCCGACGACGGCTACTATGACGACGCACCGCGGGAACTGCCGCGGCCCGACTACAACCGTCCGATAAGGAGGCGGCCGGCACCGCCGATCGAGGCGTCACGCCCGGCGCCCCGCTTCGAGGAAACCCGCCCTGGCCTCTATGAGCCCGCCCCGGCCGCCCGGCCAGACGCCGCTTCTCCTCCGGAGGAGGGCAACGGATCACGCATGGCGTCACAGGAGCCGTCCCAGCCGGACTCGATCACCAGCGGGCGCGGCTTCGGCGATCTGCCACCGCCGGCTGGCCAGCCGCCGGCCATCCATGAGCCGTTCGTGCAGCAGGCCCCGGCGCTCAGCCCGATCATTTCGGCCGAATCGATAGCCCGCGTCCAGATATTGCTTGATCGCGCCGGCGCTTCCCCCGGTGTCATCGACGGCCATTTCGGCGGAAATGTGCGAAAGGCTCTGGCAGCCTACAAGGAAATAACCGGGCACGCGCTCGATACGGCGGACAGCCAGTTGATCGAGAAGGCGCTGGAGGCGACCGGCGGGCCGGCTTTCAAGCAGTACACCATCACCAATGCGGATGCGGCCGGGCCCTATGTCGCTTCGGTCCCGGCCGACTACGGCGCCAAGGCCAAGCTCGACCGCCTCGGCTACACTTCTGTCCCGGAGATGCTCGCCGAGCGCTTCCACATGGCTGAGAGCTACCTCAAGCAGCTCAATCCTGACGCCGCCTTCAATCGGCCCGGCACGGTGATCCGCGTGGCCAATGTCGGCCCGCCGAAGACGGGCAAGGTCGCCCGCATCGTCGCCAACAAGAAGCTGGAGACCGTCTTCGCCTACGACCAGGACGGCAAGTTGATCTCCGCCTATCCCGCGACGATCGGCTCGACGGATACGCCGTCGCCCTCCGGCACGGTGAAGGTCGTGAGCGTAACGCTCGATCCGAGCTATACCTACAATCCGAAGATCAATTTCAAGCAGGGCAACAATGACAAGGTGCTTACCATCCCGCCGGGGCCGAACGGTCCGGTAGGCTCGGTATGGATCGCGCTCTCCAAGCCGACCTACGGCATCCACGGCACGCCCGACCCCGAGAAGATCGGCAAGACCAATTCGCATGGCTGCGTCAGGCTGACCAATTGGGATGCGCAGGAACTGGCGAAGATGGTGAGCCCCGGCGTGTGGGTGCAGTTCGTGGATTAAGCCTGTCGGAGGCTGATCGGGGCAATCGCATCGGAAATTTACGTGGCGTTTCACCCCTACCCCTGACCCCTCCCCACAAGGGGGAGGGGAATCCGGTCAGCACTCGTTTCCCTCCCCCTTGTGGGGAGGGGTTGGGGGCGCGCGCAAGCGAATTCCCGTAGGCTGGAGGGATAGAAGTGCCCGATCGCTCTACGACTGGCTCGCGACCTTCATCGTGCCCTTGTCCTCTTCCTTCAAGAGCGCGTCGATGCGGTCGCGTTCCTTCTTGAAAGCGACGAGTTCCTTGTCCTTGAGCGAATGGCCGACCGGCAGGCGCACACGCAGCGGATCGACCGGCCGGCCGTTGATCCTGATCTCGAAGTGGACATGCGGGCCGGTCGACAGGCCGGTCGACCCGACATAGCCGATCACCTGGCCCTGGCGCACGTGATCGCCCGGCTCGATGCCGGAGGCGAATGCGCTTTGGTGCGCGTAAACCGTCTCATAGCCGTTGGCGTGGCGGATCTCGGTCTCCTTGCCGTAGCCGGACGCCCAGCCGACCTTCTCCACGACGCCGTTGCCGGCGGCGAGGATCGGCGTGCCGCGGCGGATGGCGTAGTCGACGCCGGTATGCATGCGCATGATGCCGAGGATCGGGTGGCGCTCCATGCCGAAGCCGCGGCTGATGCGGGCGCCCGGAGCGGGGTTCCTGAACAGGAATTGCCTG